>JAEEGL010912874.1_pt1 | contig 10499 bp, 10 predicted proteins | sample 9134231 | NCBI WGS metagenome assembly JAEEGL01 (sample SAMN16246548, study PRJNA631951) | gut metagenome | biome: gut microbiome; feature: rumen; material: fiber-attached | host: Bos | place: Iran: Karaj | collected 2018-10 | reverse complement strand
GACGGCAAGCGTTTCCATGATCGACTGCGAAACGCTCTTTTTCTGTTCCGGCTGAAGACGCGTTTCCACATACGAGATATAGTCACGGTTCGAAACGAGCTGCGCGGTGTCGTCCGTCGTCATCAGGCAGATGCCGCGTTCCTCTTCCCGGTATGTCATTTCCATCTCATAGAGCAACGCTTTGACGGACGCCTCGTCCTGTTCGAGCACACGCGCGATCTCGGTGATCAGCACGGGCTCTCCCGCAACGAACAGCATGCATTCCACGATTGCAGCTTTCTTCTTTTCCATCAGTCCTCAACCTCGTCCATATAAACCGTTTCCGTATCGTTCTCCGCAAGCGCTTTTGCGCGAATGTAGATCGGCGCGAACGTTGCGCCTTGTGTGATATGCACTTCGCCGTGCGCAAGCATCTCCAGCAGCGCCATAAACGTAACGACCATCTCCATGCGCGTGCTTGCGTCGGTGAACAGATCCTTGAAGCGTACGCGTCCTTCCTTGAGCTTTGCGCGAAGATGCAGTACGCGATCACGCACCGTGAAGGTATCGGGACGAACGTTCTGTGTTCTGTCGATCTTTTCCTCCTCCGTGTCCTCACGGTTCAGCACATCAAGGAACGCTGCATACAGGGAATCGATCGAAACGTTCTGCAGCTCGAACTTCTGCGGCGGAAGCATCACGTCCTCCGGCAAGCGCGCGATCGACTTTTTCGTTTCTTCAAAGCGCTCGTTCAGCTCCTCGCTTGCGGATTTGAACGCTTTGTATTCCCGCAGCTGACGGAGCAGCGCTTCTTTCGGGTCCTCTTCCTCCTCGTCCTCGACCGGCGGACGCGGCAGAAGACTTCTCGATTTGATCAGTAGTAGCTGCGCGGCAACCGTCAGAAACGAGCTTGCACGGTCCATATCGAGCTCGGAAAGATCGTCCATGTACGCAAGATACTGCGCCGTGATCTCGGACACAAAGATGTCCTCGATATTGATCTCCGCCTTGTCTATGAGATGCAGCAGCAGATCAAGCGGTCCTTCGAATTGTGAAAGCGAAACGCGGTATTCTTCCATATCAGATCATGATCGAGAGTTTCGTAAGTTGAAGAAGGATCCAATTTCCGATGATGGAAATCGGCGAAAAATGGATCGTATGCAGCAGAACAAGCATTCCGATCAGGATAAACTGTCCATACCTTCTGAAAAACAGAAAGACTTTCAACGGAAGCCGCCTTGCAAACAGCAGTTCAAAGATATGATAGCCGTCCAACGGATAAAACGGAAGCAGATTGAACAGCATCAAGGCGATGTTCAGAACGACGCCGTATTGGACGACGGTGATCAGAATCCCGTTTTCAAGCCAGGAATACGATCCGGTTCTGTACAAACGAAACAGGATGACATATGCGGCGGAAAAGACGATTGCCAGCAGCAGATTCATTGTCACGCCCGCGAGCGAAACGATCACTTCCCCGCGCTTGTAATTCCGGTAATTCCGGGAATTGACCGGGACAGGCTTTGCCCAGCCGAATCCGATCAGCAGTATGGCAAGGAATCCGATCGGGTCGATATGTTTCAGCGGATTCATGGTCATTCTGCCGAGGTTTTTTGCAGTGGGGTCTCCGCATTTATAGGCCGCAAACGCATGTCCCCATTCATGCAGGGTAAGGCTAAGAAGCATCACCGGAAGAATGCAGGCAATCTGTTTCAGAAATCCGAGCGGATCCGCTATCAGTTCACTTAAATTCAGCAATATCATGCAGTTATTATAACCGAAAAAGCGGGGCATTGCAAGTGCAATTCCCCCGCTTCTTCAGCCGTTCAAAAATTGTTCGATCGTGCGTATCAGGATTTCCCGGAATCCGTTCGACGTCACCGCTTCTTTCGGATAAAGCGCCTGCTCCGTCAGGAGCGTTCCGTCCGTGCCGTAGTATGCGATACTGCCGACCGCATGTTCCGGATCGAGCGGCGCCGTAAGCGATTCCGGCAAATCGATCTTCTTCTGCGGTTCGCCGTCGCTCTTATTCAGCAGAACGGAACATCGTTCCTTTGTGTATAGATCCACGGCGTCCGTATCTGCTCCCGTGACGGGATAGCTTTCGATCGCCGGTTCATCCGGGTCGCTGATCGTAACATACTGATAATTCGCAAACGCTTCCTCAAAGAGTCTGGTCGCCGTTTCGAACCGGATTTTGCTGTTCTTTGCGCCGATCACGGCACACAGATATGTCGTTTCGCCGCGTCTGCAGGCGAATACGCCGCAGTATCCGTCATCCTTGGAACTTCCGGTAAACAACCCGACACATCCCGGCAGAGACGTCAGGAGCTTGTTTGCGCTTGCAATCTCTGTCTTTCGTCCGCTGCCGTGTTCAAGCACGGCATACTTTTGCTCGCTGTATTTGAGAAAGGTCGGACTGTCGGCTGCCGCTTCGCCGAGACGGATCAGTTCCCTGCACGAGAATGTCATGTAGGTCCCGAGACATTCGGGAAGCTGTTTATCAACGCCTGCGGCGCGCATCGTCAGCTCAATGTTTTTCAAAAAAACATCCTCGGAACCGAACGCGTGTTCCGACAGCGCATAGATCGCATCCCCCGCAGAGATCATGACTGCCGCGCGCATCAGTTCCTTCGCCGCAACGGTCTCGTTCTTCTCGAGATATGCCGAAGGACCGCCGATCGACGCCGCTTTTGCGCTGACCTTGATTTCCGCATTCTCATCGATCAGACCTTTATCGAACGCCTGGCACAGCGTCAGAACCGCCGGCAGCTTTGTTACGCCCGCAATGTTGTACCAGGTTTCGGAATCCTGTTCCGAGATCACCGTATCGGAATGCAGCGGCATGATGCAGTACGCTGTCACTTCATGATCCGCCGATGCCGCGGAAAACAGAAGAAACAGCAGAACTGCTGACAGTACAATACATAAGATTTTTTGCATATGAAATCCCTCCCTCAACATTTTATGAGGGAGGGACGAAAATAGACGCAGCGATGCGGCAAGCTGTTGATTCAGCGCCTGGCAAAATACTGATAGACCGTGCAGACCATGCCGCCGTTGCTGAGCTTCCTTCGTTTGTCTGCAGGCTGTCCGTAGATCGATTCAAACTCGCGGTTGGACGTGATGATATTGATCTGCCAGTCCGGGATGCGTTCAAATACACTGTGCATTTCCCGATACAGCTTTTTGACCTCCTTCACGTCAGAAAGGCGTTCTCCGTACGGCGGGTTGCAGATCAGTACGCCGTTGTGCCATTGGGTTTCGAGATCCTTTAAGGGACGGACCTTCCAGTCCAGCATCACGCCGGCTTTCTTCGCATGCTTCTTGCAAAGGTCGATGCAGTGCAGATCAATGTCGGATCCCATGATTTCGAGCTTTTGATTCTTTTTCAGATCTTTTGCTTCTTGCCTTGCCTTTGCAAATACGGACGGGTCGACAAACCGCCATTGTTCTGCGGCAAAGTTCCGTCCGAGCGAAGGCGCAATATTGTTCGCGATCATCGCTGCTTCGATCGGGATCGTGCCGGACCCGCACATCGGGTCGATCAGCGGTGTATCGGGAAAGAATCTTGACAGCAGAATGAGACCTGCGCCGAGCGTTTCGGACAGCGGCGCCGGAACGTTATAGGTTCGATAACCGCGCCGCGAAAGCCCGGCACCGCAGCAATCGAGCGCAAGGGTCACCTCGTCGCGCAGGATGCCGACTTCTACGATGACTTCCTCCTCCGTCTCCGGAACGGTGTTCACGCGGTATGACGCCTTCAGCGATTCTACGATCGCCTTTTTCACGATGCTCTGACAATCGGACACCGAAAACAGTGTGCTCTTTGCGCTCTTGCCGTTGACATGAATTCTGGTCCGCGGAGAAAGGAACCTGTTCCACGGAAGAGCTTTGGTTTGCTCGAACAGGGAATCAAACGTGTCCGCCCGAAACGTTCCGACCGTCATCAGCAGGCGTTCCGCCGTACGAAGCCAAAGCAGCGCCTTCGCCATCTCATCGAATCCCCCGGAGAACTTCACGCGCGCGTCAAGCGTCTCGGTATCGAGGATACCGAGCTTATGCAGTTGAAACGCGACGGTCGATTCCAGACCGATCTTCGCGGTTGCAATGAATTCCATGTTCAGGACTCCTTTTCTTTCTGCATCGTGGACAGAATCCGGCGCAGCGCATTTTCCATGCGGCGATCCGAGACGTTATACAGATCCATCAGAACGTCCGGTTTGATGGACAGATCGTTCAGCGCGCCGAGACCCATCAGCACAAACGCCGCTGCGAACGCATCCTCCTGCTGCCGTGTGATCGTCGGATATTTGCCGTCGCGGAAGCAGGACAGGTAGAAAAAGAAGATACGCGTCGCAACGTCACGATGCTGTTCTGGCACGGTGAGATCCCGATAGCGAATATCATTATGCAGCATTTCTTCAAATCCGACAATGAGGTCCAGAATGCTTTCATAGCTGATCGGGAGCTTTTTCGGCATCTGCATCGGGCGTACAATCCCATACTGCCACTCGCCCTGATAATAGAGCGAATACGGCGGTTTGGCCTCCATACCGAGCAGTAAACCGAACACGAACTGCTTATCCTCGTCCGATTGATCAAAACGGATCAGAAACGAGCGGAGCATCCGTTCCGTTTCTTTCGTTCCGATGACGGACAGCATCTTTGCGGTTCCGCGAACGGAAGGCGACAGCGGGCTCATCAGCGCCCATTTCAGAATCGCACGGAACTGCCGGTCGTTTTCCCAGGTTTTCCTGATCGCTTCGATGCCTGCGGTCGCAACGTCCCGTATCCGCTTCTGCCGCGCGGCGGCTTCCCGGACCGGAACGTCGTAATTGATGGTCCAGCTTCGCTTGAAATCTTGCTCGGAATCCTCGCGGATATGCTTTTTATAGTAAGCTGCAACCGAGTCGTTTTCATCACGCAGAACCAGTTCGTCATAGATCAGTTCCGCATCCTGTTTTCGTCCGCTCACATAATAGCAGAACGCAAGCTGATGCAGCATTTCGATGTCATAAGGAAGCGACTCGCGTAAAAGCTCAAGCGCCCTTTGCGCGCGGTCGTATTCGCCGATCTCCATCAGAATCGGCGCCGCATACCCGAGTTCTTCCGGAGAACACTCCTCGTCGATCAGGATCTTCTTGCTCTGTTCCTTCGCTTCGATGTCCTGTTTCTGCATATGATACAGAAGCGTCATCAACGCATTCCCGCGTACGCTTTTGCTGTTCCGTTTGAAGAGATTGAACAGTCGTTTTTTTGCCTCGTCGTACTCGCGGACGGAAAACTGCATCATGGCTATTTCCATATCGAGCATTTCGCTCTCGCTGTAACGTTCGGACAGCGAAAGCAGCAGATCCAGCGCCGCGTTTTCATTGCCGGAAATCTGCATTGCTTTTGCACGGTGGATCGCGTCGAGCAGATGCAGATCTTCGTTTCCGACAAGTCCGATCTGTGCTTCCAGCTCCGGCGCATCCTTGATGAGTTCAAGAATGTCGAGCGCGCGGTCGGCATAGGGACCTTCCGGATCGCGCTGCAGACAGAGGTTGCAGCATTGTTCGGCTGCCGCAAATTCTTCCAGCCCCATGAAATCCGACGCGATGCCGAAGATGGTTTCGGGCGAGTTTTCATCCGCATCTTTGATGGACGTCAACAGAACGCTGAGGCTCTCTTCAAACCGGTGCATCCGGTGCAGAACCTCGGCAAAAGCAAGGACGTATTCTTCGCGATCCGGTTCCATCTCATACGCTTTCCGAAGATACTGTTCCGCCCGCACAAGATCTTCATTGTCGGACAGATACTTGTTTCCGCGCTGATAATAGAACGCCGCGTTTTGCTGAAACGGAATGACGACTCCCGCTTCACGGTCATTCTTCATGGATTCCTCCGTCGTTTGTTGCTTCCAGAAGCAGAGCTTCCAACGCCTGTCGGTCAAACTGATATCCCTTCCCGCAGAAATGGCAGGTCAGCTCCGCTTTGCCGTCCTGTTCGATGAGGTCTTTGAGTTCCTGTCTGCCGATGGAGATCAGTGCGCGTTCCAATCGTTCCCGCGTACAGTCACACGAGAACGCCGGCATAAAGGTGTCTGTAAACGCAGCGTTAAGATCCCGGAACAGGTCTTCGAGAATCTGTTTCAGCGTCTCGCCTTCCGCGATCCTTGTACCGAGCAAAGGAATGCGGTCCGCAATCCGCATGACACGATCGACCGCCTCGTCGGGACAGTCCGGCATCGTCTGTATCAGCAGTCCGCCTGCGCCTGTCACAAAACCGTCCGCAGCGTTTTCATGGACGCCGAGGTATACGATCGACGGCTGCTGTTCCGATACGGTGAAGTATTGTGCAAAGTCTTCGGCGATCTCGCCGGAAAACAGGTTGCACATGCCGACATAGGGTTCTTTGAGTCCGAGATCGCGGATCACGGTCAGCTTTCCGGTCGTACCGACATAGCCGCGCACATCCAGTTTTCCGTCCGCACGAAGCGGAAGCTCAACTTCCGGTTCGGTTGCGTAGCCCTTTACAAGACCGCCGTTTCGTCCGACGCAAACGAGGTTGCCGGAAGGTCCGTTTCCTGCAAGAACCGTTGTGACCGTATCGGTCGCGTTCTTGCAAAGCGTTGCGATCATGGACGTCATCAGAAGCTGACGCCCGAGCGCGGCGGTCGCCACGCGGGACAGTCCGTGCGTTTTTTGTGCGTCACGTACAAGCTGTGTTCCGTCGATCGCAACAAATCGCAGTGCGCGATCAACAAGCATTCCGTGAATGATGCTGTCATTTGTCATACTGTTACTCCTTGCTCGCAGCGAACTGGATGCGTTCGCTGTCCTTTCTGACGGGATTTCTCGTAAATGCGTCATATGTACGAACGTCTTTGAATCCCGCCTTCAGAAGCGCTTTTTTCAGCTCTTCTTCCGTATAGGAACGCTGCAGATGCGTTTCGGAAAAACGGTCGTACTGCGTTCCGTTCTTCACAAAGCACGTCAGTTCCATTTCGCAGAGCTTCGTCTTTGCGTCGTAATTGTTCTTCCAGATGTAGGCATACGAATCCGTTTCCTCGGTAAACGTATTCGTGCCGAGGATTTTTCTGAATTTGTACGGCGAGGAAATGTCAAACAGCAGCAAGCCGCCCGGTTTCAGACATCCTGCCGCATGCGTGAAGAACGATTCGACGTCCTTCAGCGACGTCAGATAATTGACGCCGTCGCACATCGAAAGCAGCGCGTCGATCTGTTTGTGGATCTTTAACTTCCGCATATCCTCGCAGATGAAAATGATCGTCCTTGCGCCTTCGAGGAATGCTTTCTCGCGCGCTTTCATCAGCATGTCCGGAGAAATATCGTTTCCGGTGACGTGGTAGCCTTTCTTATGCAGCAGAATCGCCGCCGCGCCGGTACCGCACGCGCAGTCAAGTATATTATGCGCGCCGTTCTCCCGCAGAAATCCGTCGAGATAATCCACCCATGCAGCACGGTCGACGTCATGCATCATACGGTCATAGACCGAGGCGAACGCTGTATATTGCAGGCTCATTTCTCCTCCAATCCCTCGGCAAGCTTCATCAGCCTGTCAAGCCTGTGATACATGCCGGATTTCTGTATTTCCGCAAGATCGGCAAGTTCCTGTACCGTCGCGTCCGGATGCGCAAGGCGAAGCTGTGCCGCCTGCTGCAAAGAAGCGGGAAGCGACTGAATGCCGATCGTTCGGTCGATTGCGATGATTGCGTTCTGCTGCCGGATCGAAGCGACTACCTGCTTGTCGATGTTTGCCGACTCGCAGTTGTTCGTCCGGTTGATATAGTTTCGCATATCCTTTTCGACCCGAACGTTTTCGAGCGCAAGCGCAGACGACGACGCGCCGATCAGCGCCAGCATTCCGCTGACGTCATCCCCGTCTTTGAGATATACGAGATACCGGTCTCCGTTTCGGACCGAGATCTTGGCGTGAAGGCGAAATCCCTGCATGATCTCCCGCACGCTTTCGGCAACGGGTTGCGACCGGAATATGATCTCAAGATGATAGCCGCGTTTCGGGTCGACGCAGCTGCCTCCGCCGAGAAAGCATCCCCGCAGGAATGCCCTGCGGTTCTCATCCGTTTTGAACACGACTGCCGGGACTGCATTCATCAGATGCAGCCCGTCTTCGGTCCGCATCATTGCGCCGGTATCCTGCATCAGCCGTTCGATTTCCTCACCGGAAAGCGTGACCTCGTAAAACGGTCTTTTGCGATGTTCGACAATCTTCTCCTCCACCACCGCGTCCGCGCGGTAAAGACTCAGCGCAATCGAGGCAACATGTTTCGCCGCGTTCGGATTTTCGGTGTGATAGAATAGCGACGGTTTCAGCGAGATGCGAATCCCGCCCGCTGTGAAGGTTGCGCCGGAAAGCATGCAAAGCCGGTTTTCCGGGTTCTTTACACGGATCCGGATCAATTCATCCTTACATTGCGAAGAAAAGCTCATAGCTCCCTCTTTTCGGCTCGAAGTTCAATGTCCTGAAGCTCGCGTTTGATGTCACGATGATAGATTCGCACGGCTTGTCCGCGTCTGCGAAGCCGTTCCGCCATATCGACCGAAGCCGCTACGGAACGATGTCTGCCGCCCGTACAGCCAAAGCAGATACGAAGAATATGCTTGTCCTGCTTTTCGTACAGCGGAAGCAGATCGACGATGCTCTGTTCCAGATGATCCAGGAACTCCTTCACATATGGCTGCTTCAGAACAAAATCGCGTACTTTCTCGTCCGTGCCGGACAAATATCGCATATCTTCATAATAGAAAGGATTCTCAACAAACCGCATGTCGATCACGATATCGGCATCGACCGGCACGCCGCGCTTATACCCGAAGCTCGACAGCACAACGGTCATCTGATCCTGATCCATCTCCGGAATGATCTTTTCCAGGCACGAGGAAAGCTCGCGCGAAGGGATATCGCTGGTGTCCAGAACGAAATCCGCCGCATCCCGAATGACGGACAGAAAACCGCGTTCCGTGCGAACGCCCGATTCCGCTTCGCCGGAAACGCCGAGCGGATGGCGTTTCCTGGTTTCGTTGTAGCGGCGTTTCAGAACGTCGTCGCGCGCGTCCAAAAACAGAATCGTATACGGCACGTCGATCTTTTTGATCTCTTTCAGAACGGTTTCCGGGCTTCTGGAAAGCAAACCTTCCCGCGAATCCATCGTAACGGCCGCATGGCGGATCGGCGGATTCGCGTTCTTGCACATCGAGATGAACTCCTTGAGCATCGGTGACGGCAGGTTGTCTATACAGAAAAAGCCCATGTCCTCGAGCGATTTCAATGCGAGCGATTTCCCGGCGCCGCTCATTCCCGTAACGATCAACAGTTCCATATGCCCGTCCTCTCAGATTCGTTTGATTTCCGGTTCCAGACTCACACCGGTCATTCTTTTGACCGTCTCCTGTATGTGCGCGATCAGCGCCGAAACATCATGTTCGTTGGCGCCGCCGATGTTGACGACAAACCCCGCATGCTTGACCGATACCTGCGCTCCGCCGATCGTATACCCTTTCAGACCGCATTGTTCGATCAGTGCGCCTGCAAAGTGTCCCTCGGGGCGTTTGAACGTGCTTCCCGCAGACGGAAGCTCCAGCGGCTGTTTGTCACGACGCTTTTGCATGCAGGTCTGCATGGTTTCGGAAGCGCTTCCGTCGTCGGGTTTCAGCGCAAATTCCGCTTCCAAAGCAATCGCGTCCGGAAAAGTGAACGCGCTTTTGCGATATCCGAGATCGTCGTCCTGCACGTCGACCCATTCGTCCTTTCCGTTTCGGAGCAGACGGATCCGTCTCAAAACCTGTTTGATTTCTCCGCCGTATGCGCCTGCATTCATCGCGCAGGCGCCGCCGACCGTGCCCGGAATCCCGCACAGACGTTCCAGACCCGAAAGGCCGTGCCGTACGGTTTCCCGCGCAAGCTGCGTGAGCGACGTACCGCAGCAGGCGACGACGGTATTGTCACGATATACCGGATCGTGCAGCGGCGTATCAAACCGGATCACAAGACCCCGGAATCCCGCATCGGACGCAAGGATATTCGTCCCTTTACCGAGCAGCGCAACCGGCATATCGACGGAAGATGCAAATTCGATTGCATTGCGGATATCATCGTACGAACGCGGACGCAGCACAAAACGCGCCGGACCTCCGATGCGGAAGCTGGTCAGTTCCGCAAGCGGAACGTTCGCTTCAAATCCGAGCGACGAAGGTATATCTGTTACTCCCCATTTTTGTTCCATATTCGTATTATAACAAATCGAGAGCCGCGGTACAACCCTATCTCGAACATTCTCGCAAACGTTTTGTGAACCGGGTATGTGCATCCGCATCGCCGCTTCTTGACGCTTTCGCATCCTCGTTCAGCGAATCGTACGCTTGCTGCCAGAGAAACGGATCGACCGTTTGCACCGTTTCATACATCTTGTTGATACTTTTCAGAAGCGAATCCGGCGGTGTGTTCTTTACGTCGTTTCTGACGGAAAACATACCGAGTGCGTCCAGTTTCTGCTG
>JAEEGL010826106.1_pt1 | contig 10499 bp, 8 predicted proteins | sample 9134231 | NCBI WGS metagenome assembly JAEEGL01 (sample SAMN16246548, study PRJNA631951) | gut metagenome | biome: gut microbiome; feature: rumen; material: fiber-attached | host: Bos | place: Iran: Karaj | collected 2018-10 | reverse complement strand
ATAACCGATCGGTCAAAGGTTCGAGTCCTTTAGGGTCCACCACTTTTTATTTTGCGGGTATGGCGGAATTGGCAGACGCGCTGGTCTTAGGAACCAGTTCTTCGGAGTGCAGGTTCAACTCCTGTTACCCGCACCAATCGAGTATAACAGTCACAAGACTGTTTTTTTTATATACTAATTAACACCTGATTATTTTGTATTTGTAAATTTTATTGTCTTTTATTAACTTACTTTGTTATAATTTAAGTAGAATACATGATAAGAGGTGATAAGATATGGAAAATATTAAATTAATTGAAGAGAAAGGAAAATGTCCTAGACAAATAGCTGAATTAATTTCTGATTTCTTAGAATATAACAAGTATGAAATTAAAGAAGAGAATTTTAAAGAAAATGACTATAATAATTATCTTGAAATCAATTTAGATGATGGTACAACTATTCTTGGCTCATGGAATGATTACACTATGCAAATAACATTCAAAGGTATATTAAATAATAATGAATATCAAACTTTTATTAGTTTACCAACTATGAGGGTAGTTAATCTAAATCCAAGATCCTTAGGCGAACAGTTATATCCAATTGGGGTATATACTTTAATCTCTAATGAAAATGAAAAAACTGTAGTAGCATGTAATCCTTATGTCTATAGTGATGAGATTGATGTAGAACCCAATACATTTAAGCAATGGGAATTAGCAAAACAAACTGATCTTCCAATGAATCAAATACCTTTATTACAAGTAAATAAATATTCTGCTGATGCCAATATATCAAATATTGATCAAGGTGATGAAGTCCCACTTTCTCGTAATACAGAACTAGTTAATTTATTTGTTAACCCACGTCAACTAATGAATTATAATACATTATTTACTACTATACAAAATACTCTTATGGTTACAGAAGACTATAAAGCAAATTATACTTCTCAAAAGATCCAATAAAAAATAACAGTCACAAGACTGTTTTTTTTATACAAAAAAAGGCTTTATAACAAAGTCTTTTATTTTATTTAGTTAATCCATCTAAACCTAATGGTGAGATATAAGGATTTTCATCCCATGTAGAATATGCTCCACGTAAATCAAACTTGCCTTCTTCTTTTTGAAATTCAAATTCACTAGTAATGTATTCTTTAAACTCTTCCCAATCTACAGAAGTATCAGTAGGTGCTAAATGATAATCTGGATCATCATACATTTCTTTATTTGGATAATCTACCGCAAAATTATCTTTATCTCTTAATAGTAAATATGCTGTGAGATTAATTAGTTCTTCTTCAAGTCTTGCATAACACTCAACTGTTCTTATTTCTAGTGGTGTTAACCTTGCAAAAACTTGACTTAATTCTCTTAGCTTAGTTACATTAAAGTCTAATACTCTACCATCAGTACATTCATATGTTTCTTTACTATTTCTTACTTCTTTTAATTTTTTAATTAATTCTTTATAAGAAGGATAATAAGTTTTATAACCTGTTAATTTAGCTTGAGCATCATTAATATATGCATAATCACTACTTGGACTAACAGGAACATTTCTTTTCCTTAACACTTCATCAATATTGTTAGCAAGATAATTTAATACATAGATAGCAGGTATTAATTTGGCATTTGGATGTTCTTCATCCCATTTACCTCTAGCAACTTGAGTTTCTAACATAAATCCATAAGGACCAATTGTAATTCTACTTCTTAAAAAATCTTCACCAGCATCAAATTCAAGCATGTTATTATTTAATAAATAATCAAATACTTCCATAAAGGTTTGAATTGCTATATTATATTTTACTTTTTCCATATTTATTTTCTCCTACTGTAATCATTATAACATAACTATGTAAATAATTGAATTAATATGACATATTTGTTATAATTAACATAAGGAGAATGTAAATGAGAAATGGTAAACAAATTAAATATGATGCCCCAATTACTTTAAAAACAGGTCGTGCTACACCTGCTCCACCTATTGGAACTATTCTTGGTCCAACAGGTATTGATATATATAAATTTTGTGAAGATTTTAACAAATGGTCTAAGAACTTCCCAGGTATTACTGAATTTGGTGTCGTTGTATATACTGATTTATCTTATCAAATATTGACTAAAGAAAAATATCGACAATTTAAAGCATCACAATTTGCTGAAGCCTTCAGTTTTCAATATCGTCATGATGAAGACGAAAGATTTGGTCATAGTGTAAAATAAAAAACAAGCTATTATTAGCTTGTTTTTTTTATCTTAATGTAAAAATGTATGAGCTGTTTCAGAAACTTGATATACATTATTTGATCTTAAAGCAACTATTGTTTCATAAGAATCAGTTAATTTCTTAATTTCTGCTAGTACAACACGATCTGCAGATGCACCAAATTTTCTACATTTTTCGCATATCCTTGAATATGCTCTCATTAATGCTCCTTTATCTTCATATGCTGCCATTATTTGTGCTAACATACTATCAGCATCAGTTTCTTCAACATCAAATAAGTCATGATTAAATAATAAAACTTTTTTACTTTCATCATATTTTCTTTCAAGATGTGAAGTAATTTCACTACCATTTGATCTTACAAAACGTTGCAATAATAAGTATACTCGTATTGATGGATTATCCGTAGTTAATGTTTGATAATATAGTTTAATAACATTTCCTAAGGATTGATCATCAATTATAATTTCTTCTTTAATATTTTCCATTATGAATCTTGTAATAGCTCCTTCATATAAAGTAGCTCTTTCAATTTCTTCTTCTTTAAATATTTTTTTAAGTATTTCATTTACTTTAAATCTAATAAACTTCATACTTCTTATATCTTTAGTATTTTCCATTATTATTTCCCCCTCTATAAAAAATAGTCATTAAAGACTATTTTTGTAACATATTTAATAAGTTAATCTTAAACATATCTCTTTCTTTATTCTCTTTCGAAATCATTACACCTTTATATGCTTTAAGCTCTGTTCTATGACCTTCTTCTAGAATACCATCATTAGTAACGATATTTGTTAATAAGACAATATTCTTATCTTTATAAACTGTATAATGAAGAACAATCTCTCCATGAACTTTAACAAACATATCATCAGCAGGTAATATTAATTCATATGATTTCATATTATCTTTTTCAGAAACTAGTTTACCTAAGAATTCACCATCACGAAGTTGTGGATAATAAGTAAATTGTAACTTCTTATAAGCAAGCATATTATATTTTCTTATTGATCTTTCTTTTTTACGAAATTCATTCTCATTTTCATATTCGAAAATATAATTTTGTTTCATATTCAACCACCCCTATTTTGGATACCCCTTCTATCCATTTCGTTATATATTTTAACACACTTTACACAATTTGTCAATTAATTGTTCATATTTTTTTGATTGTTATTGCAATTTATAAAAAAGTATGATTTTGAAATATTACACAAATTTTACTGTAAATAATAAAAAAGACTATATAAATAGTCTTTTATTATGCATTAAACATTTCGTTTAATTCTTCTTCATTTATTATTTTAATACCTAATTCTTGAGCTTTAGTATACTTACTTCCAGGGTTTTCACCCAATACTAAATAATCCGTCTTTTTAGATACAGACTCTGATACTTTACCACCAAGAGATTCTATTTTATTTCTAAATTCATCTCTTCCCATTGATAAAGTTCCTGTTATTACAAATGTTTTATCAGTGAAGTTAGCTTTTTCACTATCATTACCTAAGTATTCCATATTAAGTCCATGTTCTTTAAGTTTATTAATTACTTCAATATTTTTTGGATCATCAAAGTAATCTCTTATACTAACTGCAATAATCTCGCCAATATCTTTGATATTAACAAGTTCTTCATAGGAAGCATTTATTAAGTTATCAAGTGTTTTATATTTCTTAGCTAACATCTTAGCTGTTCTTTTACCAACATTTTTAATACCTAGTGCACATAATAATCTTTCAAGTGAATTATGTTTACTATTATTAATACCTTCAACTAAATTAGATATACTCTTTTCTCCAAAGCCTTCTAGTTCCATAAGTTCATCGTGATATTTATATAACTCATAAAAATCAGAGATATCTTTTATGTAACCCATATTATAGAAGTCTTCAATAATCTCATCACCTAAGCCATCAATGTTCATGGCATCCCTTGATGCATAATATATTAATCTTTCAATATTACGAGCTGGACAATGAGTATTTGGACAGAAATGATGTGAATCCTTCTTTATTAATGGTGTATTACATATTGGACAATTAGTAATCATTACAAATGGCATACTGTCGTCACGTCTTCTATCTAGTTTAACTTCAACTACTTCAGGAATGACATCTCCTGCTTTTCTTATTGATACAACATCGCCTACACGAATATCTTTCTCTTTACAATAATCTTCATTATGCAAAGTTGCTTTAGATATTAGAGAACCTGCTACATGAACAGGATCAAAAATAGCATTTGGTGTTATCTTACCAGTTCTTCCTACTGTAAATTTAATCTCTTTAACGGTTGTTAAAACTTCTTTAGCAGGGAACTTATAAGCAATACCCCATTTAGGAACACGAGATGTATAACCTAAAGTTTCTTCATCATCTAAATCATTTACTTTTAATACTGCTCCATCTATTTCATATGGAAGAGTATCTCTTAACTCACCTATTTCATTAATACATTTAATTAATTCTTCTCCTGAGTGAGCTAGCTTATTTAATTTATAATTAGTTACAAAGCCTAATTCTTTTAAATAATCTAATGATTCTTTTTGGGTTTTTATACCATAATCACTTGGATTAGGAATAAAATATGCCATATAATCAAGATTTCTTTTAGCTGTTATCTTGCTATCTAGTTGTCTTACAGAACCAGCTGCCGCATTTCTTGGATTAGCAAATAAGTTTTCACCATTCTTACTTTTTTCAAGATTAGCCATTTCAAAAGCACGTTTACTCATATATATTTCACCACGTACTTCAATATCAATTGGCTTTGTTAATTTTAATGGTACAGACTTAATTGTTTTAACATTTAAAGTAATATCTTCTCCTGTTACACCATCACCACGAGTAGCAGCTCTTATTAAGACACCATTTTTATATAATAATGATCCTGATAAGCCATCCATCTTAGGTTCTACTGTATAAGTTGGATTTTTGATTACTTTCTTTATTCTTTCATCAAACGCAAGTATTTCATCTTCATTAAAAATATCATCAAAAGATAACATTGGTGTATTATGAGTTACTTTTTCAAATTTAGATAAAGCTTCTCCTCCAACTCTATTAGTAGGTGAATCCTCTCTTTTTAACTCAGGATACTTCTCTTCTAATCTTAATAATTCTTTATAAGCATCATCATATTCTTGATCAGTTATTGTAGGATTATCTAGAACATAATACTCATAACTAGCTTTATTAATTAGCTCAATTAATTCGTTAATTCTATTCTCTATTTCCATAAATTATTTGGATATACTCCTTCATCCACTAGTTTCTTTATTTCAGAAACAACATAATCTTTATCTTCACGATATGTTACACCTAACCATTTATCAACTGATTCAAGTACATGAACATTAACACCATCTTCGATTTCTTCAAATACAACATCAGGTATTAAATATTCGCATTTCATTAAATTATCTTTATTATCTTCGAAGAATTTAGGGAATCCTTTTTCTAATTTATCAAAAATACGATTAGTAAAGCCAAAGAAATTCATTGATACAAGAGCATTAGGTTCTACTTCAAAAGCATCTCTTCCATCTAATGGACTTGCAACAATCTTACCATCTACTTTTTCAATAGAACTTTCAATAATATTAGTTAGTAATCCATCACGACTTTCACATACACCACGTTTAACACTACCATTTTCTGTCATTGTATTAATTACTCTAAATGATACCATGCAATAGTCATCATTTGTACTATTATTAAAGTAATCTGCTATTTTCATATAAGCATCTCTTCCATAGAAATCATCAGAGTTAATCATTACAAAGTTACCTGTAACATTATTTTTACAAGCAAGAACAGCATGTGCAGTTCCCCATGGTTTTTCTCTTTCAGCTGGTACTACTACACCTTCTGGTACATCATTAATTCTTTGGAAGGCATATTCAACAGGAATCTTACCTTCAATTCTTTTACCTACTGTTTCACGGAATAAATCATAAATTTCATCTTTTATTAAGAATACTACCTTTGTAAAACCTGCTTGTATTGCATCATAAATAGAATAATCAATAATAAATTCTCCATTTGGTCCAATTGGTTCTACTTGTTTAAGTCCTCCAAAACGACTTCCCATTCCTGCCGCTAAAATAACTAAAGTTAAATCTTTTTTCATAAAACACCTCTTTCTTTTATTTTACTCCACTATTATTATTAACTAAAGATACACTGTCAACAATTCTTTTATAATCTAATAAAGTATCAACAATTTTATCAAATTGATCGATCATTGGTTTATTAGTATATGTATAGACATCAATATAAGCTTTCTTTTTGCCATACATTAATTTATAACCAGAATCTTCTAATATTTTTATAGCTGGATCATTTATATCAATATCAACACCTATTCCTTTACTCATTATTCTTATTGGAAATTTAATACCTTCTTCTTCAAACCTACTTCGTAAATCTATTCTTACATTTGTTAAGAAATCAAGTTTTAAATCCGGGAAGATATCAAAATAATATTCAAGTTCTTCACGTTTCATTTGTAATAATTCTAAATAACTTGGGGCCATATCTAAATCATGCTTATCAATAAAACCTAATTTAATAGCCATTTCTTGATATTCTAAATTATCATAAGTATCTGTCATTTTCATATTTTTATCTAAGAAATGTTCAACCGCAAGGAATCCTTTAATATAAGTATCTTTACTTATAGGTTTATTAAATAATTCATCAACATTATTAATATTAAATGCTTCTCCTATTTTATCTGTTTCATCTAAATGTAAATCTCTATCAGTAAATTTAGGATCAACCATTCTTATTTCATTACGAGACATTAACATATGATTTGTTTTTATTACATAAGGTTCAGTTTTACCCCAAGTAGCACTCTCATCCCAAGTAGGATCTGACATATAAATACCATCTAGATTATATTTAGGGTCAACTAAATGAATAATCATACGAGCATGGTTATTTAGACGTCTTCCATCATTCTCTTTATCAGCATCAACAGAATATACATCCCAACGAATAGTATCTTTAAGACCCATTCGATATAAAAATTCTTGAAGTAAGTGAACAAAACCAACACAAACTATTCTTCGATTATTAATTTTATCAATAAGTTCATAAATAGATCTTGATGTATGATATTCATGATATTCATCATCTTCTTCAGTATAAGGATAAAACTTTTGGGTTAAGATATAAGCCGCAATAAACTTTTCAAATGGTGATAAACTCTTAATATCTCCATCTTTATCTACTTTATCCATTGTTGTCTTAACATATAAATCAAGATTCTTTTCACTTTCTTTTATATGATCAACAGAATAATAAGGATAATCCCATGTTTCTTCAAAATCTTTTTTATGTTCTTGACTCATTAAAGGTGATATTTTAACGTGATCACCCATAAGGCTATATGCTTTATCAATATAATCTAAGTCTACTCTATTAACAACAATAATGACATCATTATTAAATCCTCTATCTTTTAAACCTTTTAATGTTTCTAATCCTTTATCTTCATTATTATCAACAAATAAGAATACATCCTTCCCATCAACAATTAAATTAGTATCAAAAGTATCAAAATTTAAAGTATTAGCTAGAAAGTCTTTACTTTCATCATTATTTATTCTTTCGTATATATCATGTAATACTTCTTTATCTAAAGAATCAAAGTAACTATAAATTACACCAGCAATAAAGTCATCATATTTACAATTATTAATAAAGTGTACTAAAACATCTAAGTCATCAAGAACAAAATATTCAATAAATGAAGAATCTTTTCCAGTAAAGCGATAATTCTTACTAACACTTAAATCAAGTATTTTAATTAACATCTCACTATCAGAGATAAAAATATCATTTATTGCATTAAAGTCTTCATTCAAAATATATAGAGGATCAATACTATATATTCGACTCCTAATATTTAATAATTTTAAATTAATTTTCTTTTCTTTACTAAGATTAAATATATTATTATATAATAATTCAATATCATCATGATGTTTATCATCTGCATAATAATTATCTAAATTATTTAATAAGAAATTAAGGATCTCATAATTAATAGGATCTTGTTTTAATAATTCATTAATTAAACTTATTTTATCAGAAATACTTAAGTATCCTCCATAAGCATAAAAGTTATCTAAAACTCTTTTAATATTTTGTAAGTAATAATTATATAAGAATAGTGAATTTTCACCATATTCTTTTAAATAATCATTCAAATCAGTTTTACTATTTAATATTTTCTCTAATTCACTATTCATAATTATCCTTTCTAATCATCTATTTTATGTAAACTAGGATGATTTTTTATTAATGTTTTAATACCATAAGGCATTTTAAAGGCAACTTTAACAATTGTCTTTTCAACACTTATTACTTTACCAGAACCAAAGTTATCATGATATACATAATCATTAGGTTCGTAATCACATTCATTTTCATCTTTAAGTAATACTTTCTTTGGTTCTGTTCGTTCTATTTTCTTTTCTTCTTTACCAACAACATTTAATAAGTTTTCATCTATTTCTTTAATAAATCTACTTACTGGATTATATTGTTCATTACCATATAAGATACGTTCCATTGCATTTGTTAAATAAAGTTTCTCTTGAGCTCTTGTAATGGCAACATAACATAGTCTACGTTCTTCTTCTAATTCATTTAATGAATTAAAACTATTCATATGTGGGAATAATCCTTCTTCAAGACCTGTTATAAAGACATATTTAAATTCAAGACCTTTAACGGAATGAACAGTCATTAAAGTAACGCGATTACTAGAATCAGTTACCTCAGTATTATCACTTATTAAACTAACTTCATATAAAAAGTCAGGTAAAGAGATAACACCAAATTTATCTTCATAAGCTTTACTAATAGACTTAAATTCCTCTAAGTTCTCTAATCTTGTTTCAGCTTCAACACTACCTTCTTTTTCAAGTTCGGAACGTAATCCTGATTTCTCAAGAACTAATTCAACTAACTCAGTTAATGACATATGTTCCATACTTTGTTGGAAATCTCTAATCATATTCTTAAAGGTTAATGGTTTACCTGAATCGATAGCATCAAATAAACTTGTTTTATTATCTTCACTTTTATTTATTAATTCTTCGATTGTTTTATTACCAATACCTCTTTTTGGAGTATTAATTGCACGTAATAGACTAATGGTATCTCTTGGGTTATTAATAACTTTTAAATAAGCCATTAAGTCTTTAATTTCACGTCTTGCATAGAAGTTAACAGCACCAATAATACGATATGGAATATTCTTCTTTAATAAGACATCTTCAAATACTCGTGATTGAGCATTAGTACGATATAGTATTACAATATCATCTAAAGAATCTGTTTCTCTTATCTTACTTATTTCATTAGTAACATAATCAACTTCATCAAGACCATTTTTAGCTCGATAATAAGTTATTAATTCACCATCACCTTTAACTGACTCTAGTTCCTTAGGATGACGGAATTGATTATTCTTTATTACTGAGTTTGCTGCATCAAGAATATTTTTAGTACTACGATAATTCTTTTTAAGAATAATTGTCTTACATAATTTATAATCTTTTTCAAAATTTAAAATATTTTTAAAGTTTGCACCACGGAATCCATAGATAGCTTGATCACTATCACCTACTACACAAATATTTTCATAACGCTTTGCAAGCATCTTTGTAAGAACATATTGAGCCTCATTCGTATCTTGATATTCATCAATAAGAATATATTTAAATCTTTCTTGATATTCTTCAAGAATTCTTTTGTTCTCTTTAAATAATTTTATTGGAAGTAAAAGTAAGTCATCAAAGTCTACAGCATTATCATTTCTTTTTTCTTCTTCATAACCTTTATAGACTTCACATAACATTTCACCAAAATCAGAGTCTACATACTTTTTACTTTCCTCAACACCAATTAAATCATTTTTAAAGTTACTAATGCGATTAAAGAAAGCCTTAGGTGAAAACTTATTACTATCAATATCTAACTTTCTAAGTACTCTTTTAACAGCAGTAATAGAATCCTCAGTATCAAAGATAGCAAAGTTATTATCAAGACCTAAATATTCATGATTAGTTCTTATAATTCTAAGACCAAAGGAATGGAAAGTAGATATTTGCATACTAAGTGCTTCTCCACCTATTAGTTTTACTACTCTTTCTTTCATTTCCGCAGCAGCTTTATTAGTAAAAGTTATTGCAAGAATATTATAGGGACTTATCCCTTTATCTATTAAATAAGCTATACGACTAGTTAATACTT
>JAEEGL010292116.1_pt1 | contig 10499 bp, 7 predicted proteins | sample 9134231 | NCBI WGS metagenome assembly JAEEGL01 (sample SAMN16246548, study PRJNA631951) | gut metagenome | biome: gut microbiome; feature: rumen; material: fiber-attached | host: Bos | place: Iran: Karaj | collected 2018-10 | reverse complement strand
TTAAATCAGGACAAGTTTGACTATAAACATTTAATATAATTGGTTTATCTACAATATTTTTATCTTTTGCACATACTTCATCAGTTAAAGCTTCAATTGTTTCTCTTACTTTATTAAAGTCTGTAAATTTTGTTCCTTTTCTTTCTTCAAATATTGCCCATGGTTCACCATGATTAATATGACATAGACGAAGTTCTAATGGACGTCTTGTTACCACACCATCTCCTCTAGGAAGAAAATCTAATCCTACTATTGATTCTAGCACTGAAGATTTTCCTGATGATTGAGTTCCTAATGAACAGATACGTGGAAGTTTTATGTATTCATTTACACCACAATCACGAAGTTGATCTATCAAGTTTATTAATTTTCTAAGTTTTTGAAATAGGATATTGTCTTTGTCATCTGTTGTATCTTTCCCTGACATTTTTTAAATATATTAATTTTTATTTTTTTTATTATTTATTTTTTTATGACACACAATAAATGTATTTTAGAATTATTCAATTTTTTAGTTTATTACTATTTTGTTTTTAAAAAATAATATATTATATTATATTAATATATAAAGATTATCTTTAATTTTAATTCTCCAAAATTAATTTTTATTTTAAACTAAAATAATATAAATAATTTTCATATTAATCAATTATTTTTTTATAGTATTGAATTATAAATTTAAATATTTTTATTTTTAAAAATAATTTATAAAGAGCTGAATTTTAGCATATTAATTTATACATTTAATTATTTAATATAGAAATAAATAGATATTCTTGTTATTTTTTTTTAATTTTTATTTTTTTAATAAATGAACTTTTACTATCTTTCTTTTCCTTATTATCTTTTATGACTATTTTAAAAGCAGAAAATGGTTTTCTTGAATCATTTTTATTATTAATTGTATTACCATTATTTACTAAAGATTTATCTACAAAAAAATTTATTCCACTATTAAATTTAATTGCACCAATTGGTTGATTTTTCTTTACAAAAGAAGTTCTAAAAGAAATTACATTATTATTGATATTATCTTTTTCTTTTTCTTTTTCTTTCTCTTTCTCTTTCTCTTTTTCTTTTTCTTTCTTTTTTTCTTTCAATTTTTCTTTTTCTTCATTATTTATATTATTATCAATAATTTCTTCTATATTTTCATTATTATCTTTAGAAATTTCTTCTTTTGTTTCATGTTTTTCATTAGCCAATATTTGAATTTTTGACGTTTTTTCATGCATTCTATTTTTATTATTTTCATCATCTTTTAAAATTTTATCAATTTCTTTTTCCATTTTATTTTTTTTTTTTCTTAGTAGGTGAATTATATATTTTTTCATCAAATTTAGAAACAATATCTTGTGATAAAACATTATGTGTATGATTCCATAAAATAAAACTTACTTCATTTAATTTACTTTCAATATTTACTTCGTTATTATAACAAATTGGATTATTCCTTATATCTAAATATTCTAAATTTGACATTGAAGCAAGAAATGTTAAATTATCAATATCAGAAATATTATTTTTATTTAGATTTATTTTATTTAATTTTGTACACATATCAATATCAAGTAAATCTGAAACTTCATTATCTTCAATATCTAAAATTTGTAATTTTGGTAAACAAATAATACCACTTATACTTTTTAAATGACATTGTTTCATTTGTAAACATTCAATATTATTAAAATGTGTTCCTATATCATTAAAAGAATTAATATTTGAATTATTTAATTTTAATAATACTAATTCAGGAAGGAAAGTTCCAAATTGATTTAATAATCCATAATCATTTGTAATAATAATTGAAAGTTTTTTTAAACTACTTAAGTCTTCTTCTGGTATATTTAAATATTTACTTAAAACAAATCTAACTAAGTTTTGATCTCCTGAAAGAAATGTTTCATCTTTATTTTCTATTATTTCTTTCATAAAATTTTGAAAATTTTTTAAAACTGATTCATCTGTGTCATTGGTTTTTACAATATTATTTTCACCTGCTATATTTATAAGTGGAGTGATTGGACGTCCTCTCATTATATATATTTTATTTTTAATATATAAAAATTTTTTAAAAATATAATATTTAATTTTTATTTATTGTTTCCTTTTTTAATATTATCTCTATAATTATATATATTATTTTTATATCTTTCTTTTTCATGCTCATACTTTTTATCATTTTTACCTTTATTTAATGGATGTTTATTATAATAAATATTATTATTTTGTTTTGAAGGTTTATAATTCATTTTTTCAATAATAACCTTTTGTTTTTTATTATTTTGTTTTTTATTATATGGGATATTTTTTTCATTTATTATATTGAAATCATTATTTAAATTATGTTGATAATAATTTCTATTTACATTTATATAATTATTTGAATAAGGATTAATATTATTCATTCTTTGATTATATTTATTATTGGAATTACCTATTGAAGATTTATTTACACTATTTGGATTATGTTTCATATTATTTTTATTATATATGTATGCTCTTCTATTTGCAGGATTACTTGAAACTGCTCTTGTTGGTTTTTTATTATTATTATTTACATTTAAATTTAAATTAACTTTATTTACTTTATTTTTCTTATTCATACTATTATTATTTATTATATTACTTCCTGTTTTAGGACGAGTTTTTTTAATATTTCCTTTTCTTGGATTATGTTTATTATTATTTTCAATATTAATATTTATATTATAATTATGATATTTATTATAATTTGGAGTAGCTAAATTTGGTGTTCTTGGATAATAACCTTCATATTGATTACCTTTAATCATTACTTGATTATCTTTTTTTATATTTTTATGTTTTTTATTACCTTCATTTTTATTATTTTTAATATCAAATATTGCATATTGTCTATTATTATTTTGTAAACCATGATTTTTATTATTATAAACATCATGAGCTTGTGGATGACTATTTTTATGAAGAATTCTTCCTTCATTTTCATTATTAAATCCTTTAATAATATCCCTTTCTTTTTTTTCTTTTAAAAACCCTTTCATAGTTTCATATTCATCATTCATTAACATTTCTTCTCTTTGATTTTTTTTATATCTCTTCATAGGTAATTTCCTATTAATTTCCCTTAAATTTTTCGGCATTTTAATAGTCTTAATTAAATAAGCCTTTTCTTCATTTAAAAAATTTTTATTACTCCCATAATCTTTTTTAATATGTCTTAAAACAATATCACTTTTTAACAACTGAGAAGAACTTGGTCTTTTCTCAGGATTTAAAACAAGTATCATAGAAACAATTTTTTTTAAATCATCACTATAAAAATTATTAATAGGTTGATAAACACCTTTTTGAATATTTTTAGATAAATTCTTAATAGAAGTTCCTCTAAAAGGAGGTAATAACATACATAATTCATAAATAATACAACCAATACTCCAAATATCACTTTTATAATCATATGATTTATCCATCCAAATTTCAGGCGAAGCATAATATGGTGTTCCAATTTGAGTATATGCAATTCCCATTTCTGAAATTTTTGATACGTTTAAATCACCTATTTTAATAGTTCCATCTTTCATTAAAAATAAATTTGCACTTTTTAAATCTCTATGCATTATTTTATTTTCGTGTAAATAATTTATTCCTTCTAATATTTGAATTAAATAATCCCATATTACATCTTCTCTGAATATTAATCCATTTTTTAAATTGTATTTTATTTTCTTTGATAAATCACCATCGTCTGCATATTCCATTACAATGTTTAATGTTCTTGTTATTTCATCAAAAAATGCTTCATTGTAACCTATTATATTTTTATGATTTAATGATGCTAAAATTCTTATTTCATTTAATGCGTTTTCTTTTTCTTTTTCATCTAATTGAATTATTTTTACTCTTTTCATTGCGTATTCTTGTCCATCTATATTTCTTTTTACTAAATATACTGAGCCAAATGCGCCTTTTCCTAATTCTTCTTTTATTGTAAAATCACTTAATGGCATATTTTTTGTTTTTTAAAAATAATTTTTATTTTTTAGTTAATATAATTTATATTATATAATAATGAAGAAAAAGGAAGAAAAAATTGTTATAGATAATTTAGGTGATTTATTAAAAATTCCTTTTTCTAAATTAAGTCATGCTAAATTCTCAAATTTTTCTGGAAAATATTTTGAACAAATATATAAAGATACTATTGCATTAATAGAAAATGAATGTTTTAATAATAATAAAATTCAAATTTCTTCAGAAAATAATTCTGAGATTAATAATATTCAAGATATATCAAATAGTAATTTATCAGACAATAATAATTTTATAAATAATAATTTAAGTAATGAAGAGATTTTAAATTTCAATGTTACAAATATAAATAATATAAATAATGAAAGTAATGAAGATATGAATAATAATATTTTTGATAAAGGATATTTTCCTTTAAAAAAAATTACTTTTGAAATGAATTACAAAACAAAATTTGGAGAAGAAATTGGAATTTTAGGAAATATTGATTATTTAGGTAATTGGAATACTAATAAAGTTTTTAAATTAAAATGGACAAATGGGAATTTATGGGTTGGTTCTATTTATATAAATGAAGATAATTTAATTGATTTTGAATTTAAATTTATTTTACTTTACCATAATAAAATTATAAAATGGGAAAGTGGTATTAATAATATATTTTCTTTTAATGATATTTATCAAAAATTAATTAAACAAAAGAATGGACAATATAGTAAATATTCATATAAATATCTAGAAGATGAATTAATTTTAAAATGTAAATGGGTATAATTTAATAAAAATTAAATAATTATTTATTAAACTTAATATAATATAAATAATAATTTATTTATTTTAAATTTCTTATTCAAATAATATAATATTTAAAAACAACACCAATTTGTCTTAGTTTCCGCATTTAAAACTACACTTTCTAAAGTTTCAGTATCAACTTTTTTAAACTTTAATATATCTTTATTTATACTAATCAACATTTCATTAATATTTGATGAATTTTCCAAAGCAGAAATTTCATAAAATTTATAATTATTTTCTTTAGCAAATTCTTCTCCTTTTTCTTTAGGAATAACTCTATTCACTTCATTGTCACATTTATTACCAATTATATAAATTACACAATCACTAGAAACAGAATTATTTTTAACATCGTTTATCCAATAATCTAATTTATCAAAAGATTCTTGATTTGATATATCATATAATACTAAAGCTCCAACGGCATTTTTATAATAATTTGTAATCACTGCATGATATTTTTCTTGTCCTGCAGTATCCCAAAGTTGAGCTTTTAATTTTTTATTGTCAATTTCTATTTCTTTTACTTTAAAATCAACACCAATTGTTGGATCAAGTTTTCCAATTATTTTTTCTCCTACTAAAGAATATAATAAAGTTGATTTCCCTGTTCCACTATTTCCAACAATAATAATTTTATTACTTAATTCTCTAATTATTAAAAATTATTTAAATTACTCTTTTTCCATATTTAAATAAATAACTATTTTAAAAAAAAATAATAAAATAATTAAATATTTTATTTCTTATAATCTAAAATTGGATGAGTAATATTATACAACATATAAGAAACAATAAGTAAAGAACCAAGAATATCAGTAAAAAAAATAGGTTCTCCTAAAAAAATAGTTCCAAAAATAAATACAAAAACTAATTTCATATAAGAAACAGCAGCACTTTTAGATAAATCAACAATTTTAATCCCCATATTAAATAAAACATTACCACAATAAAAACCAATTGAATGTCCCATACTTCCAATAATATAACCAAAACAATATGGACATCCTTTAAATAAAATATAAATAAAAGAATAAAAAAGTGTACTTATTCCTACATAAAATAATTGAGATGTTATTGGAATTTTATTTCTTGCTAATATCTTATTTGCAATACTAATAAATGATGCAAATAATACATTTACAAATGCACATGTTATTCCAATTAACGTTCCAGTTGAAAAAAAAGGTTTATCATTTTTATTTAATAATTCTGTTTTACTTCCACTTGAAGAATTTACTTTTCTTTCATTTAATATTATTATAAATGCACCAGATAAGCAAATTGAAGTTCCTATAATATATCTAAAGTGAAATTTTTCTTTTAAAATTAATGTTGATAATATTATTAAAATAATTGGATTTAATGTTGAAATTATTTGACTTGTTGATACTCTTAAATACCAAACTCCTAAGACAAATAAAGCAACTGAAAAAAAGTTTAAATTTGTTCGAATAAAAAAACAAAATTTTAAATCAATTTCATGCCATCTTAAAATATGTTCATTTTTATAAAAAGATACACAAGTTGCTATTGTTAAAATCATTATTCCTCTAAAGAATAAAAATGGAATTGTTCTAAAATATTCTGAATATCTTCTTTGTACCCATTTTAAATAAACTGAATTTGTACCCCAACAAAAATGAGCCATTAAAACATAAAAAATTCCTAATTTTTCATTTTTATAATATTGTTTCATAGATTCTGATGTTTGTTTTCTTTCAAATTTATTTAAAAAATCATCCTTTAAATTATTTGGTATAGTATTATCTTGGTCATCAATTGCATTTGGATAATACCCATTTGCTGTTATTGTTGAACGAAGTGATTCAACTCTTGTAAAAGATTTATTTATATCATCATCTTCCATTATTGTATAAATTCATTCTTTTGTTAGTTTAAGTATATTTTAAAAATATATTTAATCAAAAATTAAATTAAAATGTATTAAATAATATTAATTATCAAATAAGTTCTATAATTAAATGTAATATAAAATTTTTTAATTTATTATTAATAAATTAAATATTATTATTCAAGTTATATTAATTATTTATTAATAAATATTTTTAAAAATTTTATTTACATTTTAAAAAAATATAAGTAATTAAATTAAAAATTTAAAAATGAATATAATTTTTTCAAAAAAATCAGAGATTTAATAAAAAAAACTTAAAAACAATCTATATCCTTTAAAATAAAACCTTTTGAAAACCCTAACTCAATATCCATATCAATGCTATCTTCATTAAAATTAAACAAATTAAAGACCATCTGTTAATTTTTTCCTCAAATAAGAAAGAGAATATAATATAAATATATTTTTAGGGAGAAGGTAAAAAATTTATAGGAAAAGCATAAAAAACAAAATTTAAAAGAAATAATAAAAGTAATAAACAAAATAAGTATATATTAACAAAAATTAATCGTTCAAATGAATATGAAATAGAAATGAAGTATAATTTAAATCATCCTCAAATAAAGAAATTAATAAATCACTTCAAAGATGATGATAAATTTAATATGATAATATCATCACCAAAAGATAAAAAAATTATTAACTTTAGAAGACCAATTATCAAATAATGATATTAATAATCTTGTATTAATAAATGGGTCATTAAATAATTTATATCAAATGATTTCTAAAGAATTTATTATTTAAAAAGTCTACTTAATATAAACTAAATTCTTTAGTAAATATAATTTTAATCTAAATTTAAAAAAATTCAAAATTCACTTGGTCATTTGATTATTAATTAAATAAATAAAAATTTAATAAATGCCCTTGAAAAAAATTTAAAATTATTATATTGATTATATTTCTAATGTATATGAAAAACAAATAAAATATTATAAAAATATTGTAGATTTAATAGTAAAAAAACAAATTCATGATTGTATACAATTTAAATCTAAATTTTTAAAAACTGAAATATTAAATAAATATTTAATTGAATTGATAATATGAATTAAAAATTTATATGAAATTTAGTCAAATTCATTTGAGGAAATAAAGAATTTTCAAAACATAATTAAAAATTTTAATGTTAAATTTATTGATATTAAAAAATATTAAAGAAAAGTGTAAAGATTTAAATTTTATTAACTCTTATTTAGATTGTTTATAAACGAAAAAAAAGATATTTAATTATTTATTATTCATATAATTTAATTTTGTTTGTATAGTTATATTATATGATATAAAGTTTTAAATATTAATTTTTGAAAATATTTATTTTCTTATTATTTAAAATACCTATCATTTAAAAATTAATAATAAAAATTATTAATACTTAATAAAAATGTTACTCATTCTTTATTTTTTTAATTATGAAATAATATTATATTTAAAATATCAATATTAATAAAAAATAAAATATGTATTATCTTATTTTTTTCAAAAAAATGAGATATTGAGAATTTGTTTTTTTTTATATTTATATATTTATAATAAATATTCTATTTTATTTTTTCATTATTTATCAATGTATAATTATTAAATTATTAATATCATCAATTTTTTTTTAGAATTTAATATATTTGAATATATTTATTTACCCAGTATATTTATTTATTATATAAATACTTTTTTCCACAATTTATTAGAGTTTTAATAGATAAAATTTTAAATAAAAAATTTGTGACACATATTCTTTTTATTAATAAAATAATAATGAAACCAAAATTGCATTTTTAAAATTACTTCATCAAATTTAAATTTTAAATATACACTTAATGTATACACAATAAATCTAACATAATATCCAATTTTTATATAATTTTCAAATAAAATATTATCTAATAAAATTATAATATAATTACATATATATAAAGAATGTAATTTAATGAAACAAAAATTTTTAATTTTTCAAAACAATTTTGGAAATAATATTAAAAGATTTTTTAATAAATAATAAGTTTTGAATAAAATTAAATTTCTGATAAATTATAAAAAACAAATATTTTACATTATTTATAAATTCTTAAATTGATTTATTTATTCTCTTATTGAATAAAAATCAAAAATATAAATTCTATGAAAATATAATTATATAAAATAATTGAATTTTCATAATAGTTTTTTTTGAATTTAAATATAAATATACATATTTTCAATAAATATTATCAAAGTGAATATATAAATATTGATCAAAGTATTGTTTATTTTTAAATAAAAGCTCGCATTTTTAATTAATTAATTTCTTTTTTTCCATATTAGAAGTCAATACTTATTAAAACTAAATAAAAATCATTTTTTTATTTATCAATTGTATATAACTAATAATTTTATTTAAGAAAGAATTAAAACATTGTAAAAAATTCAAATAATCATATAAAAAATGATACCCTCAAAATATGAAATTATATCGAACTTTTTATTCCCAAAATTTACCCATCCAAAAGAAAGCAGATTTCTTAATTTTTTTTATTTTATCAACAAAAAAAAAAAAAATAACAATTTTAACAATTTTACAATATATTACGAAAAAATTGAGAATGGTGATGATAAACGAACTACAGTTATTATTAAAAATATTCCACATTATATTACTAAAGAAAATTTTTGTAATATATTAGAAGGTATAGGTAATATAAATTATTTATATCTTCCTTATAATAAAATTACAAATGAAAATTTAGGATTTGCCTTCATAAATGTAGTTAATTATAAAAATATTATTAATTTATGTAATAGATTATTGAAATATAAATTCGATAAAATTGAAGATGGAAAACCTATTCAAATTAATTATTATAGGGTACAAGGAAGAACTAATTTAAGTAAAATGCTCTCAAAAAATAAATAAAAATTATTATATTTTCATGTGGAATTGATGTAAATATAAAAAATTTAAAATTATTCATTCTAAAATGAAATATCTTGTAAATAATTTAATTTACTAACATTTCATTCTATATATTAATTATAGAAAAACACTCAAATATTATATAAATATAATTGAAGAATGAGTTTATTATAAAAAATATTATAATTATTAAATTAAATTAAATTACTTATTAAAATTCGAAATCATTCCAGAATTATTATTATAATTAAAATTTAAAGGATTATTATCACTTATTTTATTTTTAAAATCCATTCCATAAACTAGTCTTTTAGTAGAGTAATTTTGAGTATCAAAATTAGCATAATGTTTAATAGGTTTCATTGTATTAATTTCAAAATGAAGTGAATTTAACGCATTAATCATAGTATCAAATGAAGATTTATCAATATCAATTCTTAAATTTGAAAGTGTTTCTAAATTAGGCATATTATTTAATTCTACTACTTCACTTTGATTTAATATTTTATTTTTATTTTCACAATAAAAATTAATTAATTTTAATTCATCTTTTCTTAATAAATGAGCATTAATTGTATCAATCAATTTATTAAGTGAAATAATTTTAGAACGAATAATATGATTATAAGTATTTAATTCTTGAATATTTTCCATAAGAGAATTTTCTGCTTTAACTAAAATTTCTTTTTCTTTTTGATTTAATTTAATTCTAATTTGTTCAAAAGCACTTTTAATATCACTTTTACATTTTTCAGTCAAATTAGTAATTTCTCCTTTTTTCTTTTCAATTAAATTATCTAACATTTTAAGTTCTTTAATCTTATCATCAACATGAGTACATAATTCTTCAGATTTACCATAAACTAAAGGATAAGC
>JAEEGL017182339.1_pt1 | contig 10500 bp, 10 predicted proteins | sample 9134231 | NCBI WGS metagenome assembly JAEEGL01 (sample SAMN16246548, study PRJNA631951) | gut metagenome | biome: gut microbiome; feature: rumen; material: fiber-attached | host: Bos | place: Iran: Karaj | collected 2018-10 | reverse complement strand
TATTTTGATAGTTTAAATATTAATGTTGATGAAATAGATTATTTAGAATCAGAAAAAACTGGATATGTTAGAAATAATGAATTATTAAATTTCTTTTCTAATATAGCTGGTAGATTATCTTATAATAACTATATGGAAGAAGCAGATATTTCACTTAATGAATTAAAACCATATCAAATATTTGATTTTATTTTAGAAGAATATTATGGTCCATTAGTTGAATTTTGTGAAAAGCTTGGCATTGATTTAGATGATGAATTAGTTAAAGATATATGTAGTAGAGTTTATGATTGTGATAGTGATTTTGCTGCTGCTCATGGAATTAATTTAGAGGAAGAAGAAGAAAAAGAATTAACTCCTATTACATGTTATGATATGGGTAAATGTTTAATAACTGTTGAAGATGATGGAACATATATAGAATTTGATAGTGATATTGATTTTGAACAAGCTGTATTATCAGGAGCTTTTACTGATAAAGAAACAAACAATAGAACTACTAGAAGAGATAGTGTTATTAATCTGCTTGAAAAAAATAGAAGATATAAAATTAAAAAACTATCTGGATATATTACATTAGATAAAGAACATTTAGATAAAATATTAGATAATAGTAGATTAAATGAACAATTTACTATTGTAATGGAAGATTCTAGAGAAAAGAATATTTCTTTTATACTTTCTTTAGATGGATCTAAAACTTTTGAAGAAAGAGGTTTTGAAGAAGATAAAAAAACTACTAAGATGAGTGATTTAAGAAAAGATAAAAAAGAACTTGGCAAATTATCAACACCTTATTTAGATAAATATGGATTTGATTTAACAACAGATAAATACTTAAAAGATCCTAGTGTTGGTAGAGATGAAAAAATGAAAGAACTAGAAATAATATTGTTATATCCTGAAAAAGATAAATCAATTATTGTTACTGGTACTGCTGGATGTGGAAAAACTGCATTAGTTAAAGGTCTTGCTTATAGAATACAAAAAGGAGATGTACCTAACGCATTAAAGAATTTAAAAATTATAGGTATATCTTGTGCAGCATTAGTTGAAGGTACTAAATATGTTGGCACTTTAGAAGAAAAGATGAGAAATATTCTTGAAGAAGCAAGTTCATCTAAAGATATAGTTATATTCTTAGATGAAATACATCAAGCTCTAGGAGCAGGAAAATCTGAAGGAAATGATAATTCTGTTTCTGAAATATTAAAACCATATTTAGATTATGGTAGAGCTAGAGTTATCGGAGCAACTACTACAGAAGAATATAATGAATATGTTGCTAGTGATGCAGCATTTAAAACTAGATTTAAAAGAGTTAAAATAGATGAACCTGATAATGAAATAATTTATCAAATAGTTGATGATTTAATTGAAAGTTATAATAAATTTAGTGATTCTAAATTATTATTACCTGAAGAAGAAAGAGAAATGGTAATTAATTGGTTACTTGAAGCAACTAGAGATAATCATAGGGTTTATAATGATAAAGCAAGTAATCCAAGATTAATACTTGATATTATTAAATATGCTTATGCTAATGCTGCTTTAAATGATAGAACTGAAGTATCATATGAAGATATTAAAGAAGCATTATTAAGAGAAGAAAGACTTAATAAATCAGCAAGAGAAGAAGCTGTTAAAAGACTTGGATATATGAAACCACAAAAACGTAATACTGATAATGTTATTCAATTTAGATTAACTAAAAAGTAGTTATTTAACTACTTTTTTTGTTATAATTAAATTGAGGTGAATAATATGCCATCTATTGTGACACATCATTTATTTGCTAAAGATGTTGCAGAAAAATTAGATCTTAATGTAAATAATAATTATTATATATTTGCTCAAAGTCATGATTATTTATATTATAGTTTTAAAAAAAACAATAGACGTTTAGCGCATACTGCTCATATTAAGAATACTCAAAAATATATTCTAAATATTATTAGATATATAAAAGACAATAATCAATTTAATAATATAAATACTATATCTTATTTATATGGTGTTATAACTCATTATGTTTTAGATAGTACTATTCATCCATATTTATTCTATAAAAATGGATTAAAACCATCTAATCATAGAGAAATAGAAAGAAATATAGATAAATTTATTTATGAAGAAAAAACTAATTTACCATATAAAAAACTAAGAATATCTAAATCTATTATTATTAATCCCCTATTTACAAGAAACTTAATGAGATGTATAGATTATGCATATGAAGAAACATATAATGTTAAAAATATTTCTAAAGCATATTTAAAAAGTATTAGAGATGCTAAAGTATTATTTAATCTAACTTCTTATGATAGACTTGGTATTAAATTATCTATATATAAGTTAATAGATAAAATATTCAAAACAAAAACATATTGTTTATCTAACCATATAATTGGAAATGAATCATATTTAAATAATAATAGAAAGAAATGGATACATCCTTGTATAAAAACTAAAACATATAAATCATCTATAAACGATTTATATAAAGATAGTATTAAAAAATGTACTAAGATTATTAATGATATAAATAAATATTTTGAAAGTAAAATAACTTTAAATGATCTGATGAAAAGTATTCCTAATATAAGTTATACTACTGGATTATTGATTGAAGATAATAAAAAAATGAATTATTTTGAATAATTCATTTTTTATTTTATTCATAATTAACTTCTTTAAGTATTAATTCAAATCTATCATAATCAATCTTTTCATAACTATCTATTCCTTTTACTGGAATATATATTGATTCAGTAGATTTTTCATTAACATTTGTTTTATCAACATGCCCTTCACTAGTAGCAACTATTTTATTATTTTTATAAAATAATCCTAATACATAAGCATATACTGATTTATTACTTTTATTTTCTAAAGTGAAATTAATTACTTCATTATCATCAGAATCTGTTTGTTCTACTTTTACTTTTTTATAAACATTTTCATAATCATTATATAAATTTAAACCAGCTTCATTTTCAAGTTTATAACTTTTATATTCTTTTTCACTAGGTATTTCTACTACATAATAACTCTCTTGTTTAGGATATAAATTAATCATACCTATTCCACTATCTACTTCTTTATCAGACGAATCTAATAATTTTATGTTTGTAAATAATGTTAAGTTTTTAGAATTATTATTCTTTGCTTTTAAAAGTAAACAATCTTCTCCAAAATCACTTTTAACAATACCAATTTCTTCAATATCAATATTTGAAAGTAATTCAGTATCATTATCTTTTTTACCACATGAACATAATAGTAAACAACATACTATTAGTGATAAAATCAATATTTTCTTTTTCATTGTAACTCCATTTTAGTTCCTTCAACTTGTTCAATGACTGGATTATTTTTAGCATTAATCATTTTAACTTGTTCACCATTTACAATAGCAATTATTTCTTCCATGATAGCTTTTTTAGAATCAGAGTCCATACCTTCTTTTAATGATCTAGCTTTGAATTCTAAATCTTGCATAGTTGTAATGATTCTATTTAATTCATCTTCATCTATTATTCCATCAGCTTTCATAGCTTCATATTCTTTTTTATTTTCTTCTAAACATTCTTTTAATGTAGATGCTATTGTTTCTATATCATCCATTTCATTTAAATCTTTAAACTTTGACATAATTCCTCCTAACAAGGTCCTTTTGAACAATCATCTAATAAAATAATATTATTTGCTTCACAGTATAGAACTTCTTTATGTTGTTCTATTTTTTTACAATAATTATTTAATTCATTTCTAGAATTAAAATCATGATTTAATGTTACTACATATGTATTTAAACCTAAATATTCATATTCTTTAACATCATCAATCTTTTTAAAGAAACTTTCTATTTCTGAATCAACTGAATTATCTTTAAATGATAATAATACTTGGTTAGAAACAAAATCTTTATCTTCTTTACGGATAATTGTTCTGTTTTCTTCTACAGGAAATTCTATTATTTCTTTTTGTGTTTTAGTTTTATCCAAAACAATAAGTATAATTATTAAAATAGCTAAGAATATACATATATATGTTGTTCTTTTTTTCACTATTTAAATATACCCTTCCATAAAGTATTAACAGCTTTAGTTGTTGCTTTATTAACAACTTTATTTCCTAATTGTCTAAATATTTTAGTATTTTGTTTTCTCTTCTTTTCAGCTTCTTTTTCTTCTTTTTCCTTTTGCTTTTGTTCTTCTTTTTCTTTTCTAGCAGCTTCTTTTGCTTCTTTCTCAGCTTTCTTTTCTTCAGCTAATCTAATCTTTTCTTCTTCTTTAGCTTTAGCTGCTGCTAATTTTTCTTCTTCAATTTTCTTCTTTTCTTCAGCTATTTTAGCATTTTCTTCATCTACTTTTTCAGTAGCAGATAATTCATTTACTTCTGATTCATATTTTCCATAAATACGACTTGATTTAATTAATGAATCTCTTAATTCATCACTAATAGTTCCCATGAAACTTTGTGGAGGTAAAATCCATCCTCTTTCTACTACACTTGGTTCACCTTTTTCATCTAAGAATGATACTAATGCTTCTCCAGTTGCTAATTCTCTAATAGCATCTTCTGTTTTAAATTTAGGATTTGTTCTAAATGAATTAGCAGCTGCTTTAATAGCTTTATCATCACTTGGAGTATAACTTCTAAGAACATGTTGTACTTTATTACCAAGTTGAGAAAGAATTTCATCTGGTACATCACTAGGTGATTGAGAAATAAAGTATACACCTACTCCTTTAGAACGAATTAATTTAACTACTTGTATTATTTGTTTAGTTACAGATGGTGACATCTCTGAGAAGATTAAATGTGCTTCATCTAAGAATAAAGCTAATTTTGGTCTTTCAAGATCTCCTACTTCTGGTAAATTATCATATAAATTATTTAACATCCATACTAAGAATACAGCATATAGTGTTGGTTTTTTAAATAATTCTTGAGCGTCAAGTACATTTACAAATCCTTTACCACTATAGTCAAATTGCATTAAGTCAAATAATTGTAATTCTGGTTTACCAAAGAAATCCACTCCACCTTCTTGTTCAAGTATTAAAATATTTCTTTGAATAGCTCCTACACTTTGAGTAGTTATATTACCATACTTAGTAATATATTTATCTTTATTCTCTCCTACATATAGTAATAAGCTCTTTAAGTCACCTAAATCAATAAGTGGCATATTTTCATCTTTAGCAATTTGGAATACTATTGCTAAGATTCCTTCTTGAGCATCTGTTAATTCTAACATTATTGATAATAATCTTGGCCCAATATTTTCAATAGTTGTTCTAATTGGATGTCCACTCTTCTTAAATACATCAAAGAAAGTAACTGGGAATGCTTCATATTTGAAGTCATCTAACTTTAGTGATACTACTCTCTTATCAACATTTTCATTTGGTTCTCCTGCCTTACATATACTAGCAAGATCTCCTTTTACGTCTACATAGAATACTGGAATACCAGCACTAGAAAATGACTCAGCCATTACTTTTACTGTAGTTGTTTTTCCACTACCAGAAGCTCCTGTTATAATTCCATGTCTATTTGCCATTTTTGGTAAAATACATAATTCATTATCTCCATTTTTACCAATTACAAGTTTGTTATTCTTGTACATTTTATTTTCCTCCTACCATATTCATAAACTCTTCTTCAGAGATTATTTTAATATTTAATTCATTAGCCTTTTTATTCTTAGTTGATGTAGAATTTATATCATTGTTAATTAAATAATTAACTTTATTAGAAATACTTGATACTACTTTACCACCATTTTCTTCTATAAACTCTATCATTTCATCTCTATTATTAAAATTATTAATACTTCCTGTTATAACAAAAGTTAAATCATTTAATTTTCCTTCTGTTTTTTTCTTCTTTTCAAAATCAAGTTCTTTTATTAGATCATCTAATTCATGAATGAATTCTTCATTACTAAAATATCTTATCCATTCCTTAGCTATTACTTCTCCTACTCCATCTATTGAACTTAATTCTTCTAAAGTAAGATTTCTAATTCTATCAAAATCATCATTATATTCTTTACAAATAAGTTTTGCTCTTGAAAGACCTATTTCTGGAATACCTAGTGAATAAATAAAATTGGGTAATTTAACTTTTCTTGATTTATTTATACTATCCATCATATTATTATATGATTTTTCTCCAAAACCATCATAGTTTATTATTTCATCTTTATAATCATCTAAATGATATAAATCTCTATAACTAGATACAATACCTTCACTAATAAATCTAGATAATATTTGATCTGATATTCCATCTATGTTCATAGCATTTCTACTTGTAAATAAACTTAATCTTTTAATTAACTTAGCTGGACAAAAATCATTCATACAATATAGATATTTAATATTATTAATTGTTTCTATAGATGTTGGTTCATGACATACTGGACATTTATCAGGTATCTCTATTGTATTTGACATTGTTTCATTATTCGCAACTTGTGGAATAATCATATTAGCTTTAAATACTTCAATGATATCTCCTATTCCCAACTTTAAGTTACCCATTATAGATAAATTGTGGAGGGATGCTCTTGAAACAATTGTACCTTCTATTTCAACACTTTCAAATACAGCTACTGGATTAATTAAACCAGTTCTTGATGCCATCCAATCTACACTAAGTAATTTAGTTTCAACTGTTTCATCCTTCCATTTGAATGCTATTGAATGCTTTGGATACTTAGCAGTAGTTCCAAGACTAACACCATAAGCTGTATCATCAAATGTAAGAACTAATCCATCACTTGGTATATCATATGTTTTAATTTTTTCTTTAAACTTTAATACTTCACTTTCCATTGTTGAAGAAGTTACTTCTACTCTTTCAACTGTTTCAAATCCAAGTGAATCTAACCAATCAAATTGTTCTTTCTTAGAATTTGGTATATTTGTATCTGCTTCTATTAGAGCAAATATTATTATATTTACATTTCTTTTAGCTGTTACACTACTATCTAGTTGTCTAACACTTCCACTACATAAGTTTCTAGGATTTTTAAATTGTAATTCTCCATCACTAACCATATCTTCATTCATTTTGTTGAAATCTGAATACTTAATAACAGCTTCTCCTCTTACAACTAGATTTCCTTTAAATGGTATTTCTAATGGTATATTTTTAAACTTCTTAACATTTTCTGTTACTACTTCACCAATAATACCATTACCTCTTGTAACACCACTATATAGTTTTCCTTTTTTATATGTAAGAACTATTGTAAGACCATCTAACTTCCAAGAAAGAAGTCCTTTCTTATCTCCAATAAAACTTACTAAATCATCAATACTTTTTGTTTTAGCAAGTGATAACATTGGACTAGGATGTTCAACTTTTTCTAATGTTTGTGAAACTTCTGTTTCTACGTTAATAGTTGGACTATTTGAAAGAGTTGTCTGCGTTTCTTTTTCAAGATTAACTAATTCATCATACAATTTATCATATTCATAATCGCTCATAATCGGAGCACTAAATTGATAATATTGTCTTGCAGCTTCATTTAATAATTCAACGAGTTCTTCCATTCGTTTTAGTTTATCTTCCATCAATAATCCTCCGTTCTTTACACATATTTATTATATCATACTTTATTTTACATTTATTAGTATATTTTTATATTTTTTATGATAAAATTAAGTAGGTGATTATATGACAACTACTAAGAAACATAACGTTATTTTTTTAGACTATGATGGTGTTATTAGTATACCTAGTGATAACTTTAAAGAAAACATAGTTAATGAACAAGCAATCAAATATTTAAATCAATTATGTTTAGATTTTGATTTTGATTTAGTTATTAGTAGTTCATGGAGAAAATATCCTAAATATAAAGATTTATTCTATAGTTTTGGAATAGATAAAGATATTAAAATACTAGGATGTACAGAGATTAATAATAAAGGTAGAGTTGAACAAGTAAAAGATTATTTAAAAGAACATGAAGATGAAATAGATAAATTCTTAATACTTGATGATGCATACTTCCCTGGTCATCTAGGTGATCATTGTGTACAATGTCCTCCTAATATGGGATTTACAAAAAACAAATATATTGAAGCTTTAGATAAAGTTCAAAATATATAAAAAAACACTTTTAAAAGTGTTTTTTATTTTTTCTTCATTAAATCTCTAATTTCTTCAAGTAATAATACTTCATCAGATTTCTTTGGTTCTTCAGCTGGTTTTTCTTCTTCTTTCTTTTTAAATCTATTAATGAATTTAATTAAGAAGAAAATACATACAGCTACTATTAAGAAATCAACTACATTTTGTAAAAAGATTCCATATTCAATTTCAGCTTCTCCAATTGTAAATGATAATCTTGTGAAATCAAGTCCACCTAATGCAGCACCAATAATTGGCATTAAGATATTATTTACAAGAGATGTTACGATTTTTCCAAAAGCAGCACCTATAATAACACCTACTGCCATATCAATAACATTTCCTTTAGAAATAAACTCTTTGAATTCTTTTATTATTCCTTTAGCTTTTTCTTTCTTATCCATGATATTCCTCCTGATTTAATTATAACATATTTGTGGAATAATTGTGGAAATTTATTATAGATTTTAATATTAAATATTTATATAATTAATATAGAGTGTGATTGAAATGTTTAAATATGAAAATGATTCAAGAAAAGTTAAAAAAGGACAAACATTTATAGCTATAAAAGGTTTAACTGTAGATGGACATGATTTTATAGATAAAGCTATAGAAAATGGTGCTAGTGAAATAATATGTGAAAAAGATCTTGATATAGATATTCCATATATAAAAGTGGATAATACTGAAGAATATGAAAAAGAATTATTACATAAAGAATATGGTCATGTAATAGATAATCTTCATCTTATAGGTATTACTGGTACTAATGGAAAAACAACAAGCTGTTATTTAATATATCAAATGTTATTATCACTAGGAATAGATTGTGCTTATATTGGTACTATAGGATTTTATCATAAAGATGAATTCATAGAATTAAATAATACTACACCTGATATTCTAGTTGTTTATAACTTGTTAAATCATGCTTATGAAAATGGTTGTAAATATGTAGTAATGGAAGTTAGTTCTCAAGCTCTTTCTTATGATAGATTAAGTGGTATTAATTATGATTTAATAGGTTTTACTAATTTAACAGAAGATCATTTAGATTATCATAAAACTATGGAAAACTATTTAAAAGCTAAATTAATGATATTAGATCATCTAAAAAAAGATGCTATTATTGTAGCTAATAAAGATGATGAAAAATATTCATATTTTAAAAAAGATAATCATAAATTTCTAACATTTGGATATAATTCCGATTATGAAATATTAGAATATAATACTAATCCAGCAGAAACTAATTTAAGATTTAAATTTAATAATAAAGAATATGAAGTATTAATTCCATTAACAAGTAAATTTAATATATATAATTATCTTACTATGTTATCTATAGTTAATAATTGTGGATTTAGTATAGAAGATATTATTAAAAACACTTCATCTTTAAAAGCACCTAAAGGTAGATGTGAAACATATAAAGTTAATAATGGTTTTGCTATTATTGATTATGCTCATACACCAGATGCTGAAGAAAAAGTGATTAAAGCTTATAATGATTTAAAGAAAAATAGAGTCATTACTATTATTGGTTGTGGTGGTGATAGAGATCCTAAGAAAAGACCTATTATGGGTAATATCGCAACATCTTTATCAGACTATACTTTATTTACAAATGATAATCCTAGAACAGAAGATCCTAAAAAGATAATGGATGATATTCTTAAAGGTGTTAAAACTAAAGATAATTATGAAGTTATATTAGATAGAAAAGAAGCTATTAAACATGGAATAGATATAATGGAAAAAGATGATATTTTACTTATACTTGGTAAAGGTCATGAAAATTATCAAATTATTGGAAAAGAAAAGCATCATTTAGATGATGCTGAAGAAGTATTAAATTATAAAAAGTCACTTAATTAGTGACTTTTTTATACTCTATTTCTATCCATTTCATTACTAAGTTTACTAAATAGTCTATTTCGTCTTCTGTTAGTTCTCTACCCTTTTCTATATGATGCCATTTATATAAACATGTTCTACAACAACATGCACAAGCATGCATTGCGATAAATACTGGATGATTTTTCATAGGAGTTTGTTTACCATCATTTTTTGGATAAGCATCCCCTATTTTATTTCTTATAAAATCATAAGCATGTTCTCTTATTTTATCCATACCTTTATCATTTATATAGTCAATCATATATTTACGAAGATGGAAACTACTTCTAAACTTAGATTTTGATAATGATAATAATATATTATCTTCCATAATGATTCATTAAAAAATTCATCTTTTGATGAATTTTTATATAACTCCAAATATTACTAAAAGTATTAATACTATTACACCAGGAACACCAAAGATTCCTACTACTAATG
>JAEEGL016043985.1_pt1 | contig 10500 bp, 10 predicted proteins | sample 9134231 | NCBI WGS metagenome assembly JAEEGL01 (sample SAMN16246548, study PRJNA631951) | gut metagenome | biome: gut microbiome; feature: rumen; material: fiber-attached | host: Bos | place: Iran: Karaj | collected 2018-10 | reverse complement strand
TTGGTTGCTGCATAACCGAGTGTTTTCTCCGAACGGGAGATACCCAGAGCTGTTACAACCACTTCATCCAACACTTCGGTATCTTCTTCCAAAGTAACTACCATGTCAGCGGCAGCGGGTACACTCATCGAGCGCATACCTACGAAACTCACTACCAGCGTTGTGCCCGGTTCGGCCTCAATGCTGAATTTACCCTCATAATCAGAGATCGTTCCCCGGCTAGTGCCCAGTACAGAGATGGACGCTCCGGGGATGCCCTCGCCATCGGCTGCACTCACTACCTTACCGGAAATGGTTTGGCTTTGCGCCAAAACCTGTCCGAATGTTGTAATCATACAAACGGACAATACTAGTAAGAATTGCTTCATACCAAAATACCCTTCTTTTGTTTGTTATACCAAAATATTCCCCTCAGAGAGAATTTCAAGCGCAAAAGTATAGTAAAAATTTAATATATGCAACCTTTTGATACATTTTTATGTATAAATAGTGCATTTTTCTCAATTTTGTAAAATATATATTACAAAAACACAACTTTCTATCATTCAGCACAATACAAAATGTCAGCAAAAAGAGGCTATAAATATCGAAGATAAAATCTTCGGGGTGCACCACACAGCAAAGGCGGTTCACCTCAAACGAAGTGAACCGCCTTTGCTAATTAACCGAAATATCTTACTTAACGGCGTAAGTTGTATAATTGCCGTTACCTTCAGTGATAGTCATTGACTTGAGTTGGCCGCTCTTTTTGTCGTATATCAGTTCCAATACGGCTATGTCATGCGGAGTAGCGTTCTCTGCCTTGAGCGTGCAGACATAGGTATTGCCCACCGTTTTATAGGTTGCTTTGGCCTTATTGAGTTTGGCAGCCTTCTCTACATCTCCGCCGAGGCAAGCAAGCAAGGTCGAACGATAGATTGCCATTCGCTGTGTCGGATTCTTGACATTGAGATGCTGCATCTTGCCTTTCTTGAACACATCGAACTTATCCTTGGCAATAACAGTATAGTCACCGGCCGGTTTGGTATAGTCCATTCGCAATTCCTCGGGTGCGTGAAAACGCATAGTACCTTCGGATACGGTTGTCTTGTTCATCTTAGGCATCACATGTGTTTCTGTGAATGCAAACTCCCGAGTTTCTCCGGGTTGGTGAAGCGACAGAATAGTAGTCGCTATCAGTAGAACAGATAGTAGTTTCATGATTTTTTCTTTTTGTTCTTGATTCGCATATAGATACTGTACAGGTTAGGCTCAAGCGTGTAGGACAACATGATCGTAGTAATCATACCGACTGTTGAGGCAAAACTGATACTCTGTACAGCAGGATGTTTAGCAAAGCCCAAGATGAACATACAGATTACCAGGACCACAGCCGAAATAGTAATGGCTGTTTTGTGGTACGTCATCATCGGATTGTTGTCTTCGCTCTTGAGTAATCCTTCCAAAATGAAGATAGAGTAGTCCACGCCTATACCGAAGACAAAGGACGACACAATAATATTCACCAGGTTGAACGGTTGGCCCGCTATCGCCATTGCGCCCAACACGGCATACCATGACAATACCATCGGACTGAGGGCTATGAGCGTGAGCCATATATTGCGATAGGAGAAGAGCAGCAGCAGGAACACAAATGCCGAACTGATCCACATGATCAGATTGAAATCATCATGCAACAATTCCACCAGATCGGTGCAATAGTAGTACGGATCCATCAGCATACAACCTTCTTCAGCAGTCAGTTTAGCCTTGACCGAATCTGCTTCTTCCGGAGCACAACGGACTGAGAAATAGACCAATGCCTGGTTCTCTGTTTTCTCTGCCAAGTTATCCAATATCGCTTGCGGCAATATGCCGGCTTCGGTCAATAGTTCCGGTTGTTCAGGACTTGCCATCATTTGTCTGAACGGCGAGAACATATCGGGATCAATACCTGCTTCCTTGCACGCCTTGGTCACATTGCGCCATACTTCGGCTTGCTTCGTTTCGGTAAAATAGTTCTGCCAAGCCTCAATACGTTGCGTTTGTTGTTTGAGCGACGGCATCAAGAGATGCGTTTTTGTTCCGCTTGCTTCCTCTATGCGCGGCAAGGCCTCCAAAGCCTCCTCGATAGTAGGCGCCACTGAAGCGAAATAGAGTTGTGTCTGATTGTTGTTCATCCATTTCGCCCACGAGTCTTTGGCTCGCTGACAATCCTCAGACGTATAACCGATATGGAGCAAGTTGCTATCAAACTGATAGCGTCCGGAGAAAGCAATGCAAACTGCCACACATACAACTGTGCCCCACACTATATACTTGTTGCGGTCAAAGCGATACGCGTTAATTCGTTCTAGGAATCGGAATGCTTTGCGATTCGGAGTATATTTCTTAGGCAGGAAATGCGGTAAGAAAATCAGGCTGAAAGCGGTTGTTCCTATAACGACCAGCAACGCAAAGAAACCAAAATCACTCAGCAGACGCGATTGCGTGAACAGCAGTCCCGCAAATGCGCCGATGGTCGTAAGCGAACCCAACAACACCGGTTTGGTCTGGTCCTTCATCGTCTGCTCCACACTGCCCGTATAGATATAGTGGATGAGTATATGCAGCACATAACTAAATGCCACGCCCAACACTATCGCACCAATACCCATACTCATGATAGACACTCCGCCCTGATAGATATATAGCACAGCCAACGCCAATAGTGTACCGAAGGCCAGTGCACCCAATGTCAACAAGAGATAAGTCGGACGCTTGAGACAGAATGCCAGCAAGATACCGATAATAAGCAGCGCAATAGAAACGGTGACACATATATCCCGAGTCATACGTTCGCTATTGCCACCGGCCAGAACGATTGTTCCGTGATAGAGGATATCTATACCCGGATATTGTGCGCGTATCTCGTCACGCACTCGATCCATTGTACGCACGAGGCGCTTGGCTTCGCGCGAGTTATCCGTGCCGAAAGAGGGAGCAATAAACCCGATACAGGTATGCCCGTCTTGGCCATACAAGTGGTTGTTCTGGAATCGAGACGAAGCCTCTTCACCTCCACCACCCATCGGCAACAGACTGCCTAACGTACCGATAGCTATTCCGCAAGGGTCATAGGATACGGCATCATAGAGATTCTGCCCAAGATCGGTCTCCAGAAAATCCTGATAATAAAGCAATTGTTGACGGATATGGTCAGCACTACAGAGCGAATCGAGTTGCGCCGGCGTGACATCGACGTAAGATGGGGTATGCGCCATCGCATAATCCGCTGCGTCAACCAGCATCATCGGGTCTATATCCGAAAAGGTATAGAGTATAGATTGTCTTTCCTCGGTTGCTTCCGTTAGATTGGCCATAAAGAGATCCAATGCTTCTGCCAATTGCTCGGCATCGGGTGTCTCAGCCTCATCCATAGGCACAGCCTGAACGAAGATCTTATCCTTCAACTTCAGGTTGAGGAATGTCACGCGGAAAGCCTCATCTCCCGTTTGCGGAAGAAGCTGAAAGATATTCTCCTCGAAGACACAGTGCGCAGCGAGCCATGTCAGCAGGGCTACGCACAACACCAATATTGTATTACGTATATAAGCCGCCATTGATTCCGATACATTCACCGGTGATATAACTTGCGTCCTTGGAAGCCAAGAATGCCACAACCGCTGCAATCTCGTCAGCCTCAGCAAAGCGGTTCAACGGAATCTGCTTCTTCAGTTCTGCCTCGTCCAGGCCTTCAACCATATCTGTCTTGACAAATCCCGGAGCGACTGCGTTTACCGTAATATTCTTACGACCAACCTCTTGCGCAAGTGCCTTGGTAGCCGCAATCAGACCGCCTTTAGCTGCGGAATAATTGCATTGACCGGGCAATCCTTTCTCGCCCGACAGAGAAGCCATATTGATGATACGTCCGTATTTATGGCGAATCATAGGCTGCAACAACGGACGGGTGACGTTGTAGAATGAGAATAGATTCGTAGAAATCACACTTTGGAAATCCTCCGGCTCCATCCAGATAAGGAGATTGTCACGACGGATACCGGCATTATTTACCAGCACCTCGATATAATCTTCCGGATGTTCAGCTTGCCATTTCTCCAGCGCAGCCGTAGTCTCTTCACGATTACTAACATCGAACTTCAACAGTTCGCCATCGCTGCCTGCCTCACGAATCAACGCTAAGGTCTCTTCTGCGGCAGCGTTATTCGACTGATAATTGATAAGGATATTGTATCCCTGTTTGGCGAGTCGCAGCGCTACGGCTCTACCGATTCCGCGACTACCGCCTGTTACTAATGCGTACATATTAGATATTGATTTATTATGCTATTAAATAACTTTATTTCCAATGTCTTACATCCATTTGATCAACCAGTGTCTGCATTCCGAGAATCTCGGCCGACGTAAACACCGATGTCATCGACACGCCCAACACACCGTGCAGATTCAGATTTTGTCCGGTCAACAATACGTTGGATATAGGTGTTCTCGGTGTCAGAACTGTTGTCATAGGCGAGTGCCAATCTTTGCGTATTCCGAACGCCGAACCACGGCTGGTAAGAACATAGTGGTTGTAGGATAGCGGCGTAGAGGTATATACCCTGTCTATGGCGTCCCTCAGTTGCGGCAGACGCCTTTCCACCAGGCGCAGACAATCCTCCACTTTCTGCATCTTAAATTCCACATAGTCTTCGCCTCTGCGTCCTTTCGGTTTGTCGGCCCACTGCTCTACTTCCTTCCATTTCATCGGAGAAAGCAGATCTAGAGCAGGTTGATTGTCATAGAAGCTCACCATAACGCTTTCGGTAGCAATATCACCGGCATTCCACATCTGCGCCTGGGGGTCATGTACAAACAGATTGCGGTTGAGGTAAGGCAAACTTTCCGGTTTGAGCGCAAGATAAGCGGTAAACATACCATATGTATTTTCCAGCGCGCCAATGCGGCGACGATAGATATTTCTCACACTGGTGGATTGCGCCAGCAGTTGCAATGCCTCTTGCGGATGGATATCGCAGACTATATAATCCGCCTCCATAAATTCCTCACCGTTGATGACAACACCTTTCGCAACGGCATTCTCATCTTTGATAGCCGTCACCATTGCATTGGTTCGCACCGTTCCGCCCATCCGACATATATCGTCAGCCAGGTGATTGGCTATCTGTTGGCCGCCGCCCGTGATTCGCCACGCACTCTGAATAAACGAGTTATTGATTTGCGCGAACACATAGAGCGGCAACGTATCTTGACGGAGTTCCATCTTCAAAGAATTGCCTGACAGGATCTTTCTCAACAGAGGATCTCCGATGGTATCTACCAGAAATTGGTAAGCAGAGCGGGCAAAAAGAGAAGTGCTGTAGAAGTCGGACGCCTCACGGGGAAGAAAAGCATCTGTTATGTGCTCACCCACGCTTTTTAGGAAACCGACATACTTAGTCAGATTGTCTTTCTCACGCGGGAAATAGTGTGCCAGCGTATCCACGAAACGGTCGTGTCCGACAGCGAGCGGGAACGAACGGTCGCCTATCACCACCTCGTCAAAACAGTCTTCGTCCAGCGCTTTCCACGGCAAATCGAGCAAGTTGAAATACTTGAACAGACCGTGCAGCGATTCACCTTGACGCAAACCGCCTATATAGTGAAAGCCCGTATCAAAAAGGATGTTGCCGCGTTTGAACGACTGCAAGCACCCGCCGATATGGACATCATGCTCGAGCACGACCACCTCCATACCGTTTTTAGCCAGTATGTAGCCGCACTCCAGCCCGCCGAGGCCGGCTCCGATGATCACTACTTTCTTACTCACTCTTTCTCTACTTCAGCCTTAAGCTGCAGGTATATATCTTCGCCCTTGCCGATAGCGGCGTTCAGGGCATAGATTGTATCATTCTTTTCGGACAATTCCACACGCACCTCCACCTCGGGATGATCGTGCGGAGTCACCAACGTAGTCAACTTACATTTGCTGACAGCCAGCAATCGAAGCGAAGTTCCCAACACCATTCCCGCACACTCCAATATCAACTGGATATTACAAACACCGGGAGAAACGGGAGAACCCGGGAAATGGCCTTCATATACCTTGCAATCGCTATTTAGAGCCACGCGGAACAACGCCGAATGGCCTTCTATCTGTTGGTTAAGGATTGTATAATAATTGGGTATAAGCATAGCTTTATATATTGTGTTCCTGTTGCCACTTGACATAAAAATCAGGTGCACAAGGACTAAATTCGCCTTCTCGAGTAGTAAACAATTGCAGGCTTTCCGCCTTCAGCACAGGCGCGTCATCACTCTCGCGACGTATCTCGTATTGGAATTTGATTTTGCCTCCAATCGTCTTGCAATAAACAATATTCACCAGAAGGACGTCATTGACTGTAGCCATCTGGAGATATTGCATCGAGAGTTGATAGACCGGAGCATAATAACCATTCTCGAAGATGGTCATATATCCGAGTCCGTACTTTCTGCCCCACTCTTCGCGTGCGTCCTCCAGATACTTGACATAGTTACCATGCCAAACAGCACGGATACTGTCCACCTCGGAGAAACGCACCTCTACACGCTTCACTAGAGATAGTTGCGTAGGCGTTTCCTTCATGCTCAATCCTCCTTGATAAATATCTTCATCTGGCACTCTGCCACGAGCGTGTCTGCCACATGTGTCTCTGCCGCAATGAGCGTCACTCCCGCAGCCTCAGCCATCAACTTTATTTCCGTACGGAGCTGAGAACCGACGGCAGGCAAGGTATGAATCTTGCAGCTTTTGATTTCGCCGATAAAGCCCAACTTCGGAGGTAATCCTTGGCTGAACGTGCTATAACCGGCATAGGCAGCGGCTGATTGAGCGATGTGCTCAATCAGTCCTGCCTCGCGCATAACTCCGTTTTGCACGAAGATATTGCTTTCGTCTATTGTCAGACCTGTCTCTGCCCCACTCTCTGTAGCCGACCACAAGGTGTCAACCATTACGATAGGAGGGCGTTGAGGAATGAGTTGGTATATCTGTTCGTTCTGGAACATTATGCTCTCTCTGCCAAATAGTCGTACAGAGCAGCAAAAGTCTGTACCTTAACCAAATCAGCGGATGGAATCTTCACACCAAACTCGTTCTCGATCAGCGCTACCATATCAACAAGGCTCAGGCTATCGAGTTCCAAAGTCTGCTTGATATTAGCGTCCGGAGTGATGATCGACTCTTCCACTTCAAATTCTTCTGCCAATACAGAATTGACTTTCTTAATAAGTTCTTGTTTTTCCATTTTTGTAATTAGTTATTTTGTTTATATTACATGTTTCTTACAATCAGAGTTGCGTTGGTACCTCCGAATCCGAAGCTATTGCTCAGGAAGGTATCAAAATGCTTCTCAATACGTTTAGCCGGGATCAGCAGTTTAGCGCTGTCTTCGTCTGGGTTCTCGAAGTTGAGGTTAGCCGCAATGAAGTTGTTCTTCATCATCAGCATCGAATAGATCACCTCGCTGGCACCGGCCATCCACATCTCATGACCCGTTTGCGACTTGGTAGAAGTAACCTCTATCTTGGCATCTCCGATCACATTGAAGATAGCCTTAGCCTCGTTGGTATCACCTACGTGGGTAGAAGTAGCGTGCGCATTGATATAGCCGATTTCGTTGATTCCGATGCCTGCACGCTCAATAGCCATGCGGAGCGACTTGCTCGGACCTTCCACATTAGGCGACGAGATATGGTCACCGTTGGCGGAGAAACCATAGCCCAGAATCTCTGCGATGATAGGAGCACCACGCTTGATAGCATGTTCATACTCCTCGATGATGATAGTAGCAGCACCGCCGCCTGGCACCAAACCGTCGCGGTCACGATCAAACGGACGGGAAGCCTTCTCCGGAGCATCTTCGCGGGTAGAGAAAGCCGATATACCGTCAAACGAACCGATAGAGAACGGGTTAACCTCCTGTGCACCACCGCAAACGATCATATCCTGCAAACCGGTTTGAATGAGCAATGCGCCCAGACCGATAGCGTGCGCACCGCTGGCGCAAGCACCGCTGACAGTCAGGTTGATTCCGCGAAGATGGAAAATCGTACCGAGGTTCATCGTTACGGTAGAGTTCATCGATTGGAAAATAGCACCTGAACCACAGAGCGTGGTATCGTGCTTCTCACGCATCGTATCCACGGCGCGTACCGTAGGATCGGCACTGGAATCGTTTCCGTATAGCAGACCTACATCATGTTTGTCCAAATAATCTTGGTCTATTTTAGCGTTACGCAGAGCTTCTATCGTTGCGCAATATGCGTATTTAGCCTGCTCAGGCATATACGCTCTTTGCGAGCGGCTCAGTTCTCCTTTGAGGTCAGGAATATCCAGTTTTGCGGTCAATCCGGAACGGAATCCCATTTCTTTACGAACCGGGTCAAGAATAATACCGGACTTACCGTTGTACAATGAGTCACGAACTTCGTCCAGCGATTTACCTAAGCAGGACCAAATTCCCATACCAGTAATAACTACTCTTTTCATATTTACAAATTTACAAAATTGTTTTTCTTAGATTATCAAATAGTTTGGTTCTTTTCTCCATCAATGCGTCCACTTGCGCCTTGTGGCACAGCAAGCGAATACCCTGCCATGTATTTTTCATCCATTTCCACTCATAGAAAGCGAACAACGACAGCGGATATGTCACTAGTAGCATCCAGAGAGCGGACTGCCACCACCATCCCCACATCAATCCGCAGAACAACACTGTCAGCAGGAAGAAGAAAGGCAAACCTACCACTACCGGAGCAATGAGACGATACGAATTGGTGTACATATCATCCGTGCGCAGGAACGGGCGATGAATATTGTAGTGGAAAATATTCGGATACAATGTGCACACCCACAGAGGCAACAACAATGTCTGTGCCAGAACGGAAGCCGACAAAGTCAAAATGCTTTTGCGCTTCGACAAATCGATATCATTTATGCGCAAGCGCTCCTCTTCCTCGCGGATCTCACGTACAGCGTCCCAATCGGCAAAATCCGCAAGAGCGGCTACCAGTTGTTTGTCAGACTGCAGTTTGTCAGGCAGGTACTCACTGTTGAGCGATTTTTTGCGACAATATTCCGAACCGAATTCGCTGTTGCGGATCCAATCGATTTCGTCGTAATGATCCAGGTCGCGGACATCAAGCATCATTGCCTGAATACGCTCTCTGACCAACTTATTCACCTCACGCTGAGCGGTACGAGGTTTTTCCTTGTACAACTCATAATACGGAGCCAGAGAGACTGGTTCGCCAAAACGGATAAGCATGTCCGCTTGAACGGCGCGATAGTCGCTATAGTGATTTACCGCAGGAACAATCTTGATATCGCGCTTGAATCCGTCCTTTTCGGCCGTCTGGAACGCCATGCGTGTGTAGCCGAAGGAGAAGTCTCCGAGCCAACGTATATGCTGATGAACGCCTTCCGGATACATAATAAGTCTGTTACCCTCCAGCATCTTGCCTCCGGACACACGTATCGTCTCGTCGTTTTTAGACAGAGACTCAGCGCCCTCATGGCTAAGTCGGAAGGCCGGCAACATGCCGAGCCACAAAAAGAATTTGGTCAACAGAGGATTCCAAGAGAAAATATTGCCTCGCGCAATAACAAAAGGATGGCTGCGATTCTCCAGGCCCAACAAGAGGTTGAGCGGATCGTTAGCACAGTTCTGGTGGTTGGAGACAATCAGACACGGCTCGCCCAACGGCGGCAGATTCTCCTTATCTATATAATATGAATGTCGGTACAGGAGATGGTCGTTATAGAAACGTACATAACTTTTGAATATTCTGTATCCCCAACCGGCTATGTATGGCTTTTTATTTTCTTTCATTACTAATACCGTTAATACCAAAATATACCAACTTCTTCTACAAAAAGCGGCGGCAAAGGTACTGCTTTTTTTTCGAATACGCAAACTTTTTATCATTCTTTGTGCTTTTATCTAAAATTCTGCACCTGTTTTCTTAAAATTTGACACAAAAAAAACAACATTAGCAAACGCACATGTCACTTTTAATCATTCTGCATTTTTCGAACTCATATCGAAGGCATCTCGAAGGCATCTCGGAGGCATCTCGGAGACAAATAGGACTCTACAGACGTCCTTTTGCCCATTCGTCTTTTCCCCTTGTCGAGGGAAACAGGGGGCATATAGCCGTCAATCCTAGACAGTGCCTTGACTTGGCACTTCGAAAAGGGTGGAGAATGTCCGGTGAACATTCGAATAGAGAACGGTCGGGGAGACCTAGCCGACTGAGACAACAGCGGGTAGTTAGCGGGTAATTAGCCGGTAGTTCCGAGACATTCAGCCACTCTCACGCCACTACAGAAAGATATACAAAAAAAAAATGACATGTGCGATTGCACATGCCACTTTTCTATCGATTAAATCCAATCGGATTACCAAGGACGACGGTGGTGCGGCTGGCAAACCTCCATCACTTTCTCGTAATCCGAACGATAACGCAATACATCGCGCAACGTGTAGTAGTTAT
>JAEEGL015179297.1_pt1 | contig 10500 bp, 6 predicted proteins | sample 9134231 | NCBI WGS metagenome assembly JAEEGL01 (sample SAMN16246548, study PRJNA631951) | gut metagenome | biome: gut microbiome; feature: rumen; material: fiber-attached | host: Bos | place: Iran: Karaj | collected 2018-10 | reverse complement strand
TTCCTGTGAGTGGTTGGAACCAATGCGTGTAATGCGTTGCTCCCCGCGAGACTGCCCATTCCTTCATAGCGTTCGCGACGGCGTCGGCGATCTCAACATCAAGCGGCTGCATCCCCCTGAGCGTTGCAAGGAGCTTGTCGCAAGTGGATTTTGGAAGATGCTCAAGCATTTTAGCCGTGTCAAAAACATCTTCTGCAAAGAGTCCCAAGACTTTTGCGCCGATTGGTTCTTCAAACTTAGTGCTTCGGTCTGAAATCTTACAGATTGCGTCAAATCTTTTCTGTGGCGTCATTTGACTATCTCCAGTTTTCCAAAGAACTCTGTCTCACGATGATGCGAAGACATTGTCGGGTTGAATGTAGCGTGTACAGCGGTCTTGCCGCAGACTCTGTTGCGATAAACGTTGGCTACGAGTTTTCCATTCGGATCACCTTGAACGCCAAGGTCGCTCCACGGAATTTTCACCTGGGCTATCCATCTGTCATTGAGCTTCCAGGCGGCACTCTTCGCATTTGACTTCCATTTTGGGTTCACAGGTCCTTTTCTAACGTTCCAGTCACCATCCCAAAGGACGCCGTTCGCGGTGAGTATGAACTGATGTCCATTCGTGCCATCAACGCCTTCAAAGAAGAGCTCGACCGAATCATCGTCCCAAACGAGGTCCTCGTCGGTCTTGGACTTCACGGTCAGTTTGTCCATTTCCGCCTCCATGCAGACAAGCGTGAGACCGAGCCCCTCGTCATCTGCAGCAGCATACAGAGTTGTCTTGTACTTTGCGGGAGCGCCGTCTTTCGCTAAAAGGTCATATTTTAGGGCGTTCTTCCATGCGGTTCCTTGAAGGTCGTCGGTGATAGTCAGCCCTGTCACCTTTTTCGCGACCAACGTGCGCTTTCTGGACATATTCACCAAAGCCTGCGTGAAAGGTTCCATCTCCGAACGAATCAAAGCTATCCTCTTGTGTTCCACACTCTCTTTTGCGACCTTGGAGGCCGCCTCGTCCAACAGCGCGTAGAACTTCTCCAACAATTCTGGAGTATAGACCTTTATAGGATGGTCAGCCTGATAGTTCGCAAGGAAGACCTGCTCCGCCATTGCCCAAAAACGTTTCATGGCATCACCGCCCGCTCCGTAAAACAGACTAAAATACTCCTTGAGGATGGCATCCACATCGGCCTCCGCATCCCAAAGCAGCTTGACCGAGAGATATGCCGTAAGATGCGAAAGCCCTGGATAAGCTATCGTGCCATAGCCGTTCTGAGCGACTGGGTCGCCCGCCCCTGAACTGAATTCAGACTCTAAAAACTCCCCACGAACTCCCAACTTGTGTATAAGGCGGAAATTCTCCTGCAACAACTTCGGATAGAAGCGTGGCATTCCACGCCAAGGCATCCAATAGTCGTATATAGGATATGTCCAAAGGTAGAGGTTCTTCGTCTTTTTTGACCAGCCGTTCAGAGCCGCCTCCACTTCCGCCTTCTTCTCGGGGTTGGCGAGACTCTGCCGCGTGTAGCAAATCATGACCGCCACGTTCGGCGCGATCTCCGTCGGCTTAGTCGGCACCACGCGGTATTTTGCGTAGGCGAATGTACCGACCATCTTTCCAGGGCAGCGCTCGGCGACGCGGCGTGCAATCTTGTCCGTGAATGTCCAGATGTAGTTGGAGAATATTCCAGTCTCGCCCAATTCAGGCGAAAGTTGCGCCTGACATTCGGGACACTCGCAGATTCTCAAAACGCCGTCGTTCGGACAGAGAGGATAGAGCATCTGCTGCGGATTCTTCTCGAAGAAACTGCAGATATGTTCGACCCAGCGGTCCTGAAGGCCCTTGTTTGAGAGGCAGTAGTTGCCGCCGCCAATGACAACTGATAGCCTGTCAAAATCACGCTTCCCATCTATAAGCGCAAAGTACTCAGGATGCGTGTCTTTGTATTTCTGCATGATGACGTAAGTGTGGTTGATGCTGATGGGGGCGTTGGCACCAAATCCAACGCGACGGTACCAAAGCACATCTCTTGGCGATGTCGGAAAGTTGCAGAACCATGGATAGCGATACTCGAAGTCAGGCGCATTTGTCTTCTCCATCGTTGGAATCGCCAACTCCTTCAAGAACGGCACTACCGTGCCTAAATCGCCCGTCATGTACCAGCGGATTCCCGCGAACTCCTCAAGCGTCCTTGCAACTCCATTCAACGTGCCCATCTCACCAAACGCTGAGAGCTTCAGCTCATTGTTCCAAGTCTCCTGAACGCGCTGCGGATGTATGATGCCAGGGAAAGGACCGCCCTTGTAGTCGCGCCCCGCGATTATCAGATAGTCATCAGTCGATTTAAGAAAATAGCCGTCAGGCTTAAGTGCGTCTGGATTGAAGCCATGCGCTGTCGCGAACTGACTCTTGCCCAAATAAATTGGCAACAGCCCCTGCTGCGGTTCGTGTCCAATCTGAAAAATTATGCCGCCCGAAGACTTCTGAAGCCACAACGCCAACTCTGACGCCGCTCGCTTTACAGGTTCCGACGCCTCCTTGTCTATGACTATGCTGGATTTTGCCTTGCCTTCCGAAAACAACACAGCAGCATTCAACGCCGCCGCACATGCCAATATCGCCGTGAAGATTCTTTTCATCTGTATTCCTTATATTATTATGGTAAGCATGAATATGTCAGCGAATGGCGGCGATGACGGCGTCCGTCATCTCTGTGGTTGTCGCGGTCCCGCCGATGTCGCGCGTGATATGCTTGCCTTCTTGCAGAACTTTCTTCATGGCGTCCATGATGAGATCTGACTCGCCCTTGCATCCGAGATGCTCAAGCATCATAGCAATCGCCCAGAACGTTCCCATCGGATTTGCTATCCCCTTGCCCGCAATGTCTGGGGCCGACCCATGGATTGGCTCGAACATCGATGGATATTTCCCTTCGGGATTGATATTCCCCGACGGCGAAATACCTATGCTCCCAAGCATCGCAGAGCCCAAATCGGTCAGGATGTCTCCGAACAGGTTGCTCGCGACCACGACTTGAAGCCTGTCAGGATGCATGATGAAGTACCCCGAAAGCGCATCAACGTGCATCTTCGCAGAGGTTATTTCAGGATAATCCTTCCTAACTTCCTCGAAGATCTTGTCCCAGAAGACCATCGAGTAGTTCAGCGCGTTGGATTTCGTCGCCGACAAAACATTGTCCCTGCCGTTTTTCTTGGCGTACTCAAATGCGTAGCGCAGTATGCGCTCCGTTCCTTTACGAGTGAAGATGCTCTGCTGGACAACTGTCTCGTCCGCCTTGCCTTCATTGAGCCATTCGCCTTTGCCGCAGTATTCGCCTTCGCTATTCTCGCGGATGCAAACAAAATCCATGTTCTCATTCTTGAGTGGAGAATTCAGTCCAGGCAACATTTTGACGGGACGCATGTTGACATATTCATCGAATCCAACACGTATCGGCAAAAGCAACTGACGCAAGGAAATATGGTCTGGAACTCCTGGAAATCCGACGGCGCCCAGCAGTATTGCATCGCAGTCCGCCAATATGGACATACCGTCATCAGGCATCATCTTTCCATGCTTAAGGTAGTATTCACAACTCCATGGCAATTCGTTATAGTCAAACGCAATTCCGCCATTGACCTGTGCGACGCGCTCCAAAAGCCGCCGCCCCTCGTGTATGACGTCCACGCCTATTCCGTCGCCTGGTATCAGATTAAGCCTGAATCTTTTCATCTTTTATCTCCTTACTACATTATATAATATTAGAGCCATGCTCCCGCTTCCGCAAGGCGTTTGCGGACGAGTTTCCCGTCCAACTCAGACGGCGCACATCCACTCTCCAGAGACATTACCGCCGCCATGCCAGCCGCCTGGCCAATCGAGCAAACAGGCGGCATGACCCTTGCGCTGCTATGCAGTGCATGGTCAATTGAAATCGCCCTACATCCCATGAGCAGATTGCGACTGTCCCTCGGAACGATTGTGCCATAACGAATTTCATACCAATCGTTCGGATCCATGTGCCTCATCATTGTGCCCGTGCCTGACGGATTGTGTATATCAATGGGATAGTTGGCCTTGGCAATGCCATCAGGATACTTTGCCGCCTTGTCGAAATCCTCCGCCGTCTGATAGACGATTCCAAGAATTCTGCGGCTCTCGCGGATGCCGACGTGATGTGCGATGGAATGAATCCTTGCCTGCTTGAAGCCAGGCACTTCGCTACGGAGGAAATTGACGAATTGCCGAACCTGTCTGCGGCCCTCAATCTCTGCCTCCGATAGTTCCACGCCGTTCACGCCGCTCTTTTTGATGATGCGGGTGGTATTGAAATGAATAACGTCATCCTGCGGCGTGAAAAACCAAAGTACGTTTTCGCGCGGGCATTCGATTTTGCCCTCTGCTTTCCATTTGTCGTAATAGACATTGATTCCCGCGCGGTCAGGCATTACCGACCTGTCCACGCCAGAAAGTTTGAAACATGTCGTCATCGGCTGGCAGAAACCATCTTGGTTGCCGAACTCGAATGGACATCCCGCCATGACCGCCAAATCGCCGTCGCCTGTTGAGTCTATGAAAACTTTTGCCTTGACAGCGCAAAAGCCTGACTTTGAATGGAACACCGCAAACGCTAGCTTTCCATCCTCCTTTATGACATCGACCAGCGCATGATGATAAAGAAGTTTCGCGCCCGCGTCAAGAAGCAAATCCTCCATCGCAAGCATCGCCTCGTCCTTACAAACCATTCCCGCCGCCTTCTCTTCATTGAAAGGATACTTGTCTTGAATTTCAGACGACCGATACCCCCACATCCTGCGGCACCAATCGACATAGACTGGACGGTCAAGTGCCCGCTCGTTCACATGATTGCGCATGAATGGCGAAACCTCACCAAAGACCGCCATGCCGCCCAGACATCCATAACGTTCCACCAGAAGCGTCTTCGCGCCCTGACGTGCCGCCATGGTTCCCGCGCAGACGCCGCCAGGCCCTCCGCCAACCACCAAAACGTCCGTCTCTGCTACCACAGGTATATTCTGACTCACATTGTACTTGACCGTTTCCATCAAATGCACTCTCCTATTTTGTCATTGACTTTTACAATATTAAATATATCATTCAACTCCTATTTTACTATTCGGAAAGCAACTAATGCACTATTACAGCGCCATCCAGTCCTGTGCTTCTTGCACAACACGAAACCATTTCCATCGGCTAACCGCAGGAATAGGAAAAGGAGACAGCGCAGGCCCCAGAAGGCTTATTTGACACGAGTTAGGATGATTCTGTCAGAAGAGAGCACGTTTCCTTCACGCTTAATGGAGATAAAGACGTCAAAGATTGTGTTTGGCTGCATTTTGCGGTAGAATCCACAGTAGATGCCGTTGGTGTCACAGATGTAAAGGTGGCTGCGGCCATTGTTGGTGAATTTAACGCCGTTGATAGTTATCCAATGGTATTTGCCGTCGGGCGGGAGAACATTGTCGGTCAGTTTGAGAGTCGCCATGTTTCCTGGCTCCATCCAGTTATCGATTTTGAGAACGAGCGGTTTGTCACCGTAGTCAGTTGAGATAGCCTTTCCGAGGAAGGCTTCGGGATCTTCGACCATCTTCGCGTTGGGCTTGTCCGTAGAGTAATCTACAGCGCAGAAGCTTATGATTTCCCTGTCATGGAGCGGAAGGTCGTTGATGCCTTTGGATGTGTAAAGCCTGAATTTCGCGGCGAGTTTCTCAGCCTGTTTTATGACTGACTTCCTATTACCGTTTTCAGGATTCGGAAAATAGAATTTGGCGGAAGCTTCCGTCTCCTTGAGGAATTTGTCTATCAGCTGATTTGTGTCATAATCAGACTTGTCATGGCTCAAGTGCTGCCAACGCTGCATAAGCGCGCCGATGACCATTGGATACTCGCGGCGAATGCGGGCCTTTATTGCAGGATCAGAGACACTCTCCTCTGCATGGCTCAGACGTTTGAATACGGTGTCGAAGTAATTATTGTCAAGATAATACCTTTCGCTGATGCTAACATCGCCAATCCTCTCTTTGAGTTCATTCTGCCTCTTCGCCATGTAATTTATAAGATATTCTATGTCTTGGGCAGCATCGCCATAGTATCCTTTCAGAAAGTCACTTATGATATGATTTGGATCAACGCTGACGTCATCCATAAGTTTGTATCCAAGATAGCGTGTAAGCGCGAAGAAACTGTTCCAGGCAGGCGTCTCGTATTCTATGAAGAAGTCTGAGATATGGTTTTCGGCGGCAAACTTCATGTCCTTCTTGACGGCATCGATTCTCACGAGCGGCTCTGGAGCATCAGGATAGAGCTTCCAATATTGCCAATGGCGGATGTGGTCTGTGTGGTTGCTCCACTCTTTGATAAGGCTACATGTCGTAGCGTTGATTGGATGTTCAATTGGCCTCATCGAATCGTATTCATTATATTTGTTGCCGAACTCGGCACCGAGAATCGCCATGTGTATGACAACGTTCGGCTCGGTGCGCATTGTCTTCGGCGGATCAGCCGTGTACATATATGCAAATGTCCTGATAAGCACATCTGGATATTCTTTAGCGATGTTACTTGCAATCCAATTTATGAAATCGATATTTGTAGCGGCATACGAACCTTCCCTTTCAGCGATAGCCATGCAGTCCTTACAAGTGCATTTGTTGTTGTTATCGTTCTGGCTTATGTCATAGACGACTGGATAGGCATAGCCGCCTTTAGCGGCCTTCTCACGATCCGCCTCTATGTACTTGCGCAGCTTGTCAAGAACCCTTTGGCGCACTTCTTGATTGGTCAGGCAGATTTGGCCAGGACCGGCACCATTGACGTCTGGAATCATTGGCTTTCCGTCCTTGTCTCTGGTGTATAGTTCCGCCTTGTCCTTCGGCCAATCGGAAGCAAAGTCGCCGAAGGTGTGGTGTGGGCGTTTTCCACCGTGTGCCCACTTGAAGCCTGTCTCGGCTTGCGTGAGGCTGAACGCCTTGTTGCGCTCCTTAAAGCGGCCTGATGCCGCCTCAGAATTCAACGTGTCGTAGATGTCCCTGCCGCTGAACGACGGCCTACGCTTGATGTTGTAATTTCCAACACTGGGGGAGGAGTTCTTCGGTACCATCTCAGCCGCTTCATCGTACCAACGGACGCCACAACGCTCAAGATAGTCATAGACCGAATAGATGATTCCAACAAGATTGCCGCCCGTCAGGATAAGATTGCCGTCGGGCTGAGTACGGATTATCCACTCCTCTGGCGCGAGTTCCTTGAAGTTGATTCCCGCTTTTGCGGCGTATGCGCTCTGTCCCGTATAGACGGCTTTCTGACCCGCAGGGACAGCGTTTTCATCGACAATCTTGAATTCCACGTCCGTTATTTTCTTTAGATATGCGGCGAATTCTCTCGCAGCCCGAGCCTCCGTCGGCCTTGCGTTTATAGGCTTCGCGATGACATACTGCGGCTCGCCGTTCAAAACAAACTTCTCATCTTTGCCAGCCGTCGTGAATCCCACGAAGGTCGCCGCCGCTAAAATTGTCAGAAACCATTTTTTCATGATAATACTCCTTATATAATTCTTAACCTACCTAACGATTCTACCATTGTCATCTGTCTGTTCAAGCCAGTTCCAGTCTTCCGCGATATTTATGTTGCCCTCCATGCAATGATGTCGAAAATCCCTAGGAGAATATCCTGTAACCTCCTTGAATTTCCGTGCAAAGTAATTTCCGTCGGAGAAGCCTGACTCCAAGGCTATTTCCGAAATTGAGTGGTCTGAATGGAACATACTCAACGCGGCACGACGGCAGCGTAGCCTGATAAGGTATTCGATTGGCGCAAGACCAGTGACAACCTTAAACTGATGACGGAAACTGCTTTCCGACATTCTGACATACTCGCTCAGAGATGCTATTGTCAACGCTTTGGTGCAGTTAGCCTCCATATACCGTAGGGCACTTCCCAATTGGTAGCCAGATTGAGAAACTTTCTGCTCCTCCGTCACCGCATTGCGTGAAATATATCCCAACAACTGATAATAATAGCCAAACAATGCCAATTCCCAGCCAGGCGATCGATTTAGTCGTTCATTGCGCATATTCTCCAAAAGCGCGACAACTCCAGCAAGATTGCTGCGCGATAGATGCAAAACGCTGGAACATTTGCGGTCATCTGGCCAGAACCATTTTCCAGAAAGCATTCCAGGAACGTCACTACACACACTTTCTAACAACGAAGGTGAAAACAGCACATTATAATGGCGCAACTGCCTCATTCGGCACAGGTGGTGGCTGGTGTTCTGTCCCATTATTATAATGTCTCCAGCCTCCAACCTCCTGTCTTCATTCGTCTCCAACACACTGCTTTGGACGCTACCATTCAGCACTATGACCATCTCAATGAAATCGCAGTGTCTGTGCCAGATGCTAGGCTGTGCATACTCCCTTAACTGCACAGTCAGCGGCACCTGCATTTTGCCACAATAAAAATCTAGATTAATGGGCTTAGGATTATCCTTATTTGCCATATTGTGCTATTTATTTTTAATTTTATTCAAGTTTTAATGTCTATTTGTATTATAATATAGTTTGAAAGAAAAAAAGTAAAATTTAAATTGTCATATTTTTGGAGAACAAAAAGGAGAACAACAATGAAAAACACTTCTTTTGAGTCAAAGAACGAATGCAAAGCATTCACGCTCATCGAACTTCTTGTGGTCATAGCCATCATCGCCATTCTGGCCGCCATGCTGCTACCCGCGCTGAGCAAGGCTCGCGAAAAGGCCCGCATGATTTCCTGCACCAGCAACTTGAAGCAATTGGGCATCACACGCGCACTTTACCGCGACGACAACAACGACCACACACCTCCATACCGTATGGGAGGCACAGGACCGAACATCAAATGGGCAGGAATCATGATTGAAGGCAACTACTTTGGCAGTACCGCGATTCTCGCCTGCCCGTCAAGAGAGGACGCTGGCGGCACTACGTATCCCATCCGCCAAAATTTCCGCAAGGGCGATGCCATGACGTGGGCAAAGAACAACTGGAAACTCGCAAACACCGACTACGGCTGCAACTACGAAATCTGCTATAACGACTCCGATTGGGGCGGCACCACAATGCCCGCTGCAGCATATGCCAACTGCCTTTCACAAATCAAGTCTCCAGCCTCCGTCATAGACCTTACCGAGACCAAGGCCGCTTATGACGACGTGACTAACTACCGCGGCTCCGAGGTGTGCGCCTCTTTCAGCCCTGGAAATTTCGCAAACTACGCCTACCTTCCCCACAACCTTAAGCAAGGCAACATCTGCTGGCTTGACGGACATGTCACATCAGTTACAGGTCCCAACAATACAATGGACCAGAAGCAGTTCATGCAAGCCATCTATGGGGCGGGCGGCATATTCCAGTCAAAGAACTTTGACAACAACCCCTGGACAAAAGACAACAAGGCACGCTAAGTCATCTCCCAAGGATCACCCATAATGCTCAAGAAAACCCTCGCCTGTCTCGCATTAATGTCACTCTGCCTTGCCACATCTGCCGAAAACGTCATTACTCTCAATTCCAGCAAAAATGTGCGCATTCAGGCTGGCAAAGAGGTGGAAGCAGCGCAAACATTATTGTCAAAGTTGCTTCCACAGGCCATAGCCTTGAACACCGATTCTGAGGATGTGGTGACAATACGCCTTGGGACTAAGGAACTTGCCAATGAATTTAAACTGTCGCCGCTTGAGAACGAGGAGTTCATGATTGCGTTCCCAAACGCCAAGACAATCGTCATCTCAGGAGGCACGGCAAAGGGCACCATTAATGGTGTGTCAGAGTTCTTGCAGCGTTTTTTCGGAGTCAAATGGCTCTTTCCAGGCGAGGTTGGCTTGCACATTCCAAAGCACACTGAAGTCAAAATTGCGATGGAACCTGTGCGAGATAAGCCGTATTTCATTCAACGTTGGTTTAGTTGGCCATATCCCCACGCGAATCATTCTGACTGGAACTACTACGGCTGGTCGCATTTCAACCGTCTTTCATACGCGATTAAGTTCCATCACAATCTGAACAAACTCTTTCCTTGGGAAACATATAAAGAAACTCACAGAGAGTTCTATCCTAAGGAGTTGACGCCTAACGACATCTGCACATGGAATCCAATGCTGAACGCGCCAGGAATCACTGATGAGGCCGTCAAGAACATTTGCGACTTTTTCAAAAAGAACCCAAATGAGACAAGTTACTCGCTCGGAATGAACGACTGCTCAAGATTCGAAGACGCAAAGTCAAACGGCACCAACAGCATCGGCTCACCAAACTTCTCTGACCACTACTTCAACTGGACCAACAAAGTCATCGCTGAAGTTTTAAAGCAGTATCCAGACAAATATTTCGGCATGCTGGCCTACAGTTCGATAACTGACCCGCCGTCGTTTGAGATCAATCCGCGCTCCGTGCCTTTCATTTGCATTGACCGCATGCGCTGGTTTTCAGATGATTCGGCGGAAAAGGACAGGAAGATCA
>JAEEGL014191600.1_pt1 | contig 10500 bp, 6 predicted proteins | sample 9134231 | NCBI WGS metagenome assembly JAEEGL01 (sample SAMN16246548, study PRJNA631951) | gut metagenome | biome: gut microbiome; feature: rumen; material: fiber-attached | host: Bos | place: Iran: Karaj | collected 2018-10 | reverse complement strand
GTAATTGAAGGAAATGATGAATTGGCTAAGGAAATCCATGACAGTTATCTGGAATCACAAAAGAATGAATAAAATAAGCAGGGACGCTTAAAGGATATTAAAAATCCTCCAAGCGATGATGCATAGCCAATCGTTTCAACAGCATTCATCAACAAAAGATCGGGAAACGTTAAATCCCCGTAAATTCATTATCATTTACAATGACAAATAGAGCATTCCTGGAGGAGTCTAAACTGTTTGAAGAAGGGTATCCTATACCCTCTTTTCGATTTTTAAGAAATTCATCACCAAAAAAACATCACAAAATTCCTAAACCTCCCCATATGCCAAATTTTTAGAAAATAACTCTTTTTTATATTTTACGGCACTAAATTTATCCAATACACTTTTAGGTAACTGATTGAAACATATTGCATGAAAATATGGCGAAAATCCGAAAAGATAAAAGTATAATTTAGTTTACCTTTTTTGTTTTTTTCAAAACATTTATATATTAATTCTGATAAACTATTAGTCGGAAGGAAGTTTCCTTCCGACTATGTATTTATTGAAATCACTTAGTCAAAATGGTTTTCCACTTTCCATAAAACTCAACCAAGTGGATATGTACTCAAAAAATGATGTGAGAAAATGTCAGACAAAGATAAAAAATTAGACCAAATAATTAAAACAATCGAAGTAAATGATATAAAATTTTTGAAGTTAGAATTTTCAGACATACACGGATTACCAAAAAGTATGGCCGTACCGCTTAAGAAAGCTAATGATGTTGAAGACATCGTAAATGATGGATTATTGTTCGACGGATCATCAGTAGCAGGATTAGCTTCAATTAATGATAGTGATTTACTTGCAAAACCAGATATCGACACATTCTCAACAATTCCATGGAGACCTGAGGTACAAGGTACTAGTAGATTTATATGTGATATTTTCACAACAGAAGGAAAACCATATGATGGCTCTCCAAGAGGAGTGCTTAAAAAATCATTAGAATTAGCAGAAAAAAGAGGATACCAGTTTAACATGGGTCCAGAACCGGAATTCTTTATCATAAAAGAAGATGAAAATGGAAATTACGTGCCTGCAGACGAAGCAGAATACTTTGATGTGGAACCACTAGACCAAGGTACCGACATTAGAAGGGAAATCGTATTAGGTTTAGAAAAATTAGACTTCAATGTTGAAGTCAGCCACCACGAAGTAGCAGCAGGACAACACGAAGTCGACTTTAAATATGCAGACGCTTTAAAAACAGCTGATGCTGTAATAACATTTAAAGAAGCTGTTAAAGCATTAGTTAACAATTTAGGATTTAAAGCAACATTCATGCCAAAACCTTTCTTAGGAATTAACGGTAGTGGAATGCACTGTAATCAAAGTCTCTTTAAAGACGGAGAAAACATTTTCTATGATCCAAATACCGAAAATCAGATTTCACAAGAAGCATTATACTTCATCGGAGGATTACTGAAACACGCTCCTGCTTTATCAGCAATCTTATCCCCAACAGTTAACTCTTATAAACGTTTAGTGCCAGGTTACGAAGCACCATGCTACATAGCATACGGATTTAAAAACAGGTCAACCCTGTTAAGGATTCCTGCATCCCGTGGATTAGGTACAAGAATCGAATGCAGATCCGCTGATCCATCATGTAACCCATACCTAGCATTTGCAGTATTGCTTGAAGCAGGTTTAGACGGTATGGACAATAAGATTGACCCTGGCGAACCTACAGAAGAAAACCTATTCGCACTTTCAGAAGACGAACTTGCACAAAGAGGAGTTGCTAACTTACCAACCAGTCTTTGGGAAGCATACCACTCATTAGAGGAAGACGAAGTAATCAAAAACGCTCTTGGAGAAAAAGTATTCAATCAATTCTATAACATCAAAAGAGCTGAATGGGATGCTTATAGGATCCAAGTATTCGACTATGAAAGGGATGAATACCTAAACGTATAGATTATTGATTTATTGACATATTGGCGGTTAAATAACTGCCAATTAACTTTAAATTTTTTGGGAGGTATATGAAAATAAAAAAGGGGAACAATAGGATTAGAAAATTTTTGAAATTTTAGAATTATTATTTTTTAAAGGCATATGGTAATTTTAAGACATTATTAAGGCATATCGTGAACAAACTCAATTTTTACAATTATATGGCATATGTAAATTGACACGTGTATTCGCCGATTATTTTATTTTGGAGGTATAAAAATGTGTGGAATAGCAGGTGTAATATACAAAGATAAAAAAACTCACCCCGTAGGAGAAGCATTGACCTCAATGTTAGAATCCCTACAGCATAGAGGTCCTGATTCAGCAGGTTATGCAATCTACGGAAGCTTAGATTTTCCTAAAAATTATTATCAATTAAACATTGAAGTAAAAAGAAAAAGAGGTGCATTAGATAATTTAAGATCATTATTAAATCAGATTAGCCCAATATTCGAAGAACAATTAATCGAGTCCGTAGGAGACTCAGACGTATACAAATGCAACATAGCATTGGACGAATTTTCCCTTCTGAAACCCTGCATAAAAGAAATCGATGAACTCGAAAGCGTAAGGGTTATCAACGGTTCCCATTCCTTTGAAATGATAAAGGATACCGGAAAAGTTAAAGACATTGCAGAAAGGTTTGACGTTCAAAGCAGAATGGGAACACATGGAATAGGACATACCCGTTTTGCTACAGAAAGTGGCGTGGACCGCTATCATGCACACCCATATCAAAGCTACATCATACCGGACATCACTGTAGTGCACAATGGGCAAATCACCAATTACTGGAAAATAAGAGACCCATTAGAAAGAAAAGGACACACCTTCGAATCATTTAATGATACAGAGTGTATCGTCCATTACATGGCAGATAAACTAGACCAAGGTTACAAATTAGAAGAGGCATTAGACCAGGCAGTGATTGACTTAGACGGACCATTTTCAATTTTGGTGGGAACACCTAACGGAATTGGAATTGCAAAGGACAAACTTGGCCTCAGACCTGGTGTAATGGCTGAAACTGATGAAATATTTGCTATTGCATCAGAAGAAATGGCATTGCATGATGTCATAGATTCCGATCAAATAGAACAAATAGCTCCTGGAGAAACAAGGGCTTATACAATCTAATAAGGAGTTTTATCTATGAAAGAATACGTTATTGATGCAAAAGACATGGACGAGAAACAATTAAATCGTGCTATAAAAGAGCATGCTGTATCTCATGATAAACTCATTATTAACAATCCCGAATCCAAACACAACATCTGTGCGGGCTTAACCGAAGATGTGGATATAGAAATCAATGGTTCCGCAGGCTATTTTGTTGGAACCATGGTTAACGGACCTAGAATACACATCAACGGGAATTCAGGTTGGTTTGCCGGAGACAATATGACCGAAGGGGAACTGATTATTGAAGGTACAGCCGGTGACGGTGCAGGACAGGGAATCTATGGTGGAACCGTAATTGTGAAAGGAAGCACCGGTTCAAGAACTGGAGAAATCATGAAAGGCGGAACCGTAATCATTGGTGGAAACAGCGGATACATGACCGGACTGCTTATGATGGGAGGCAAACTCATAATACTTGGTGATGTGACAGATGATGTCGGCGAATCCATTATGAGAGGAACCATTTACGTTCTTGGAGATGTGAAAAGTTTGGGAAAAAATGCCGTTATGGAAGAGCTCACACTTGAAGATCAAAAAGAGCTGAAAGAAACCTTAACAGAATATGATTTTGAACTGTCCGATGAGGATTATGCGAACTTTAAAAAAATTGTCAATATGCAATAGGGGCTGAGAAAATGAGCGAAAATAAAATAGCTGTGGTAGGAACACCTTGTGAAATCATGGCTGCATCAAAATTACAATATTATACAGATAGCCCTATTGATGTTAAACTGGGCTTATTCTGTATGGAGAATTTTTCATATAAGTACTTTGGAAACCTCTTAAAAGAGTATGATTTGAAAATGGACGACATTGAAAAATTCCAAATTGATAAAGGATTCATGTTCTTATTATTGAAAACTAAAGAAAAAGTAAAAATACCATTATCCGAAGCTAAAAGGATAATCAGGAAAAACTGCAACATATGTGTTGAATTGACATCAGAAACATCCGATATCTCAATCGGTTCCATAGGATCAGACGATGGCTGGTCCACATTAATAATCAGAACCGAAAAAGGAGAAGAAATCGTTAACGGCGCAATAGAACAGAAATTCATTGAAGCTGAAGAGTTTACAGAATCACAATTCAAATTATTGAATAGAATTGCAGAAACAAAAATGAACAAAAATCTGGAAACCATAGAACAAAGAGAATTCCTGGCACGACCGGTACTCTACCAAAGAGAAAAATCAGACGATTCAATCAATAAAGAGATTTCAGACTCCGATTTCCTGGACTTGAAATCAAACGTCATCGATGTTGGAGCATGCGTTCTATGCGGAGCATGCGAATATGTTTGTCCTGATAACTTAATTACAATTGACGATACAAAACCGAGGAAAAGAGGAGAATGCCCTCCAGATTGCCATGCATGCTTTACAGTTTGTCCTAGAACATTCTTGCCAGAAGATTTACGAAATGACAATTCCAAAGCGATTGGCGAATACATCAAAGTATTAACCGTCAAATCCCTAAAGCATAGCCAAGGACAAGACGGTTCAATCGTTACAACATTGCTGGACTATCTGTTAACCAACGATATCGTAACAGATGCGCTTATTGTTGATAAGGAAGACCATCTGGCTTGGAAACCTTATGCAAAGTTAACAAGAGATATCGACGAGGTCGTCAAATCCGGAGGAACAAAATATTCCGTTTGTCCGGTATTCAAACCATTAGGAAATCTGCAGGAGGAGGTGAATTAAATGTCATTTACTGTTGAAAGGAAATTAGAGATTTGCAAACAGAACAATGATAGGCCAGGCTGTTGCTGGTATTTATGTGACAATCCGAATAAGTCCTCATGTAAAAACTGTTACAGCTGCTATTCAAATTGTCCTCACAACGTATATGAAGTAATCAATGACGAACCGCTGCCGATACATCAGGAAAATTGTGTAGGATGCAAAATCTGTGAAGAGATGTGCCCAACACATGCGATATACGTCAGACCTCTTGTTGATGAAGGAAGAGGAATCTGGTCAAATGCTACAATGGTTGAAATCAAACGTAAAAGTCAGTCAGGATCATATAAGGTCAGAGGTTGTGGATTAACCAGAAAAATCCCAACATTCGACGATTTAAGCATATTGCCTGCACAGGTGTCAAGGCCTCCGATAGATTCCTACAGGGAACCATGCAAAACCTCAGTGGTGCTTGGGGACAGGTTTGCGGAAAATCCAATCGAAATCGACACCCCAATCATGATCGGAGCAATGTCATTTGGTGCAATAAGCAAAGAGGCAAAAATAGCATTGGCCATCGGAAGCAGTAAAGTAGGTACAATCACCAATACAGGTGAAGGAGGAATGCTTCCTGAAGAAAGGCATTATGCTGACAAATTAATTGCACAGTACGCATCAGGCCGTTTTGGAGTCTCAGCAGAATATCTGAACAATGCAGAAGCGGTTGAGATAAAAATAGGTCAGGGCGCAAAATCCGGTATGGGAGGACACCTGCTTTCCCATAAGGTAACTGCAGAAGTGGCTAAAGTAAGAAACATTCCGGAAGGAACCTCTGCATTAAGTCCTGCTAGACATATGGATATTGTAGGGCCAGAGGATTTAGGAATGAAAATCAATCAATTAAGGGAGATTACCGACTGGAAAATACCAATTATTGTAAAATTCGCATCAGGTAGAGTGGAGCAGGACGTAAAGATTGCTGCAAAGGCCGGTGCTGATATAATTGTAGTTGACGGTATGCAGGGAGGAACCGGTGCAGGGCCTGAAGTGGTCACAGAGCATGCAGGTATCCCTACAATCGAAGCAATTGTGAAAGCGGATGACGCTCTCAAGGAGATAAATCTGAGAAGTGAAGTGAGCCTTGTAGCAGCCGGAGGAATAAGGTCCGGAGCAGATGTGGCAAAGGCAATAGCTCTAGGTGCAGATGCAGTGTATGTCGCTACATCAGCATTGATTTCCATAGGCTGTAAAGTCTGCCAAAGCTGTTCTGAAGGTATCTGTCCTAAAGGAATTGCAACACAGGACAGGGCGCTCAGAAGAAGACTGGACCCTATAAGAAAAGGTCAGCAAGTTGCAAACTATATAGAAGCAATGACTCAGGAAGTGACATCCTTGACTCAACAAGCAGGAAATACCGACATAGAAAATCTGGAACGTCAAGATCTTCTTGCTTTAACTATGGAAGCTTCACAATTGACAGGAGTACCGATGTCAAGCAAACAAAATTAGTGAATTGATTATGTTTAATATGTAATAAGGTGGTTTATTATGGCAGCATTTGATAGGATTAAATCAGGAATTCCGGGGCTTGATACGGCCTTGGACAACATTCGTCTAGGGGATAACGTAGTGTGGAATGTTACAAATCTGAATGAATTCTCTTACTTTGTAAATCCTTATGTAAAGCAGGCAAAAGAGGACAACAGAAATTTGATATACATCAGGTTTGCTAATCATCCTCCATTAATCGAAATGACTGAAGAGGACTTTAGATTACTTGAAATTGAAGATGACAATCCCGACACTGAGTTTTCCATGATAGAGCGTGACGGGATTAAGATATATAAGGTAAATCCATATAACCAATTTGAAACATTCACTTTAGAGGTCCACAGAATCATAGAAAAGGAAGGTTTTGACGCTTTCTATGTATTTGACTGCCTAAGTGACCTTCAGGCGGTTTGGTCAACAGATTTGATGATGGGAAATTTCTTTAAGGTCACCTGTCCGTTTTTATTTCAACTGGATACAGTAGCATATTTCCCAATCATTCGTGGAAGACATTCATACGACGCAATAGCCAAGATTCGTGAAACAACACAGCTGTTCCTGAACGTGTACTCAAGCTCCCCCGAGGAAGTCTACGTTTCTCCGCTGAAGGTATGGAACAGATATTCCCAAACCATGTTTTTAGGACATAAGTTCAACCCTCAAACAGGTTTTGTGAAAGTTCTGCAGGACGGCCAGGAAGTCAGCAGATATTACAGGACCATCAATTCAGACAAATATCAGGACGGACGGACCTTGGACAGCTGGGAAAGATACATGCTTCAGGTCCGGATGAAATATGATGAAGGTCAGAACATAGATGACGAGTGCGATAAGATCTGTGAGCTGATGATGACAAAAGATGAAAAGATGCTATCTAAAATCAGGGAATATTTCACATTTGAAGATTATATCACAATCTATGACCGCCGTGTGGGAAGCGGATTGGTAGGAGGTAAATCCTGCGGAATGCTCCTTGCAAGAAAGATCATCGAAAAGGAATGTCCTGAGATTTATAATAATTTCGAACCCGACGATTCCTTTTACATAGGTTCAGACCTATTCTATACATACATCGTTTCAAATGACCTATGGGACCTTCGAGTAAAGCAAAGGACTGAAGAAGGATACTATAAATATGGCAAAGAATTAGAGGAAGGCCTTAAAAACGGTGTCTTTTCAGATGAAATCAAAAAGGCATTCATTCATATATTGGACTACTTCGGCCAAAACCCGATTATTGTCCGGTCAAGTAGTTTCCTTGAGGATGGATACGGCAACGCATTTGCAGGCAAATACGAATCAGTGTTCTGTGCAAATAGAGGAAGTCTTGAAGAACGTCTGGCAGCCTTTGAAAATGCAGTGAAAATAGTTTATTCAAGTACAATGAACATTTCTGCATTGGAATATAGGAAAATAAACGATCTGGACGATACTGATGAACAGATGGCCCTTTTAGTTCAAAGGGTTTCAGGCTCCTACTATGGAGACTATTTCTTCCCAACCGCTGCAGGCGTCGGATTCTCATACAGCCCATATTCCCCTCTTCCAGACATGGACAATACAAAAGGGATGTTGAGACTTGTAATGGGTCTCGGTACAAAAGCTGTTGACAGAACCAAAAAAGATTATCCGAGAATCATCAATCTCGATAAGCCTGAAGTGACCCTTACAAAGGACATAAAGGAAAAACACAGATATTCACAACATTATCTGGATGTCATCGATTTGAAAAATGTTAATCTGCACGACATCCCAATTGATGAAGGTCTAGACATAATTCCAAGATATGCAAAAAGGGTTCTGGTTGAACATGACCGCGAAGCCGAAAGAATGTTCCGTGACCGCGGACAACGCCGTGAAATCGTCTTTGTAAACTGTGAGGGAATCGTCAAAAACCACGAATTCATCGATGAGATGAAAACAATCATGAATACGTTGGAAACAGCATATGACTATCCAGTTGACATCGAATATACCGTTAACGTTGGAGAGGACAATTCATTTAACATAAACTTGCTTCAATGTCGCCCTCTTCAAGTTTCAGTGAACAATGAAGCCATTGAAATGCCTGAAGACAAGAATGTTTTCTTCCATATCAAGGAGGCCTCCATGGGCATGTCACGTAAGAATAAGATTGACACAATCTGCTATGTCGATCCTCATAAATACTACGAATACCCATATGCCCAAAAAAGTTCAATTTCCCGCATAATCAGTGATGTGAACGCCTATTGTAAGAACAATGACAAAACTGCAATTCTGATAGTTCCTGGAAGAATCGGTACATCTTCGCCTGAGTTGGGTATTCCTGTCGTATTTGCTGATATCAGCCATTTCTCAGCAATTCTGGAGGAAGCATACAGTGAAGTTGGATATATGCCGGAATTATCTTTCGGAAGCCATATGTTCCAGGACCTGGTAGAAGCGGAAATATACTACGGCGCATTATTTGAAAACGAGAAAAAGATTGAATTCAACAAAGAAAAGCTGTATGGTTATCAGAATATCCTAAAGGACATCAATCCAAATTTAAATGACGAGATATATGATATGATACAGGTAGTGGACTTTGATGAAGATAAAGCGGAATTCTATCATGACATGAATAAAGATGAAACCTTGTGTATCCTCAAATAATAAGGTTTAAAACAAGTATAATGGTAAACATTCCATTATTTTGGGCAGGCGGGTGGGACATATGCCTTTTTATTTGTAATCTTTGAAAAAGGATTTTTTCAAATAAAAGTAAACGTATGACAAAATGTCAATGTGATCAATGGCCCTGTTTGAGTTTGTAGGGTCATTTTTCACATATTTTAATATTTAAAACAATAATTTATAAAAGTGTTGACGTAATATAAAAAGTTTACTTTAATAAGAAAAATAATGTGGTTTAATAAATATAACCACATTTTTCTGCACATGCCATATAGTAATCCTCTAATTTAAATTTCATTGAAACAGGAACTTTAACCTCCCATATTTCTTTATATCCTGAGCTGATTTCTTTTATTTTTACCTCACCAACTACAAAATCACCTAAAAAGGTTTACATCTACATGAACTTGCTGAATTAATTCGCCACTAACTGCAAGATTAAAATACTCGAAGAACCAGCTGACAAAATGAATTTAAAATCAGAGAAATAGTGAAATATTTGGCCTTCAGCTAAGCATTTGATAGGTGTTTTGGTCTGTAAAAAATAAAAAAAGTTGTAGGATGCGGAAGCACCTACAATAGTATTTAAATTAATCCAAGTTTTTTGGCGGTCTTCTCGTCAACCTTGCCTGTCACTTTCAGTCCCTTATCGTGCTGGAATTCCCTGACGGATCTTTCTGTGCAGCCGTGATAGATACCGTCGATTTTTAAATAATGCCCGTCATATGTGAGGTAATATCCATTGTTTTTCAATGCTTGCTGGATTTTCTTGACTGTTGATTTGTCCTTGCTGCCTTTGGAAACAGTTTTGAAAGTGACAATGACTTTGATTTTAGCCTTTTTGGTAACCTTGTTGTAGTACTTGTTTCCCTTGTAGGTTACAGTAGCCTTGAAGGTTCCTTTCTTGTTGAGTTTAGTAATCTTGAAGACTGCTTTACCTTTGCTGTTGGTTGTTGCCTTGTAGGTTTTGCCCTTGACTTTCAGGGTGACTTTAGCCTTCTTGATTGCCTTACCAGTGTTATCCTTTAACACAATTGTGTATTTCTTGGTTTTGACGGAGCTCTTGAAGGTCTTGGCCTTGGCGGTCAGCTTAGGGGTTGCCTTGTTGACGGTAACTTTGACGTTTTTGGTCATTTTTGTGTAGTTTGCATTTCCCTCAAATGTTATTGCTGCGGTGTATGTGTTCGGAGCCAAAACGAGTGTTGGAACCTTTATCTGGCCGTTCTTGTCGGTGGTGTAGGTTTTGGCACCGTTCAAGCTGACTGTTATCTTTTCACCCGCCAAAGGATTGCCAATACTGTCAGTCAATGTGATTACCAGATCCTTGTTAATGTTATAGGTTGTAGTGACTGCACTTGCAGTTAATTCTGTTTTAATCTTATTGACTGTCAATGTTGCATTTGCAGTTGCATTC
>JAEEGL014036511.1_pt1 | contig 10500 bp, 8 predicted proteins | sample 9134231 | NCBI WGS metagenome assembly JAEEGL01 (sample SAMN16246548, study PRJNA631951) | gut metagenome | biome: gut microbiome; feature: rumen; material: fiber-attached | host: Bos | place: Iran: Karaj | collected 2018-10 | reverse complement strand
GGCGACGGCTTCCATCAGCTGGCCGTGCGTCTCTTCGAGCATATCCTTCACATCGGCCGGGATATCGCATTCGACATACTCGCCCTTGGAGCCGGTGAACTTCCGGGCCGTCATCTTGGGAACGTTGACGAAACCGGCGAACTTCTCCTTCTCGCGGATCGGGACCTGGAACGGGGCGACGCGGTTGCCGAAGGCTTCCTTAAGATCGGCACAGACGCGGGCATAGTTCGCGTTGTCGTCATCCATGTTGGTCACGAAGAAAAGACGGGGGATACCGGCCTTTTCGCACAGCTGCCAGGCTTTCTGAACGCCTACTTGAACGCCGGCCTTGCCGTTCACCACGATCACAGCCGCATCCGCCGCGCTCACAGCCTCTTCCGCTTCACCCACAAAATCGAAATAACCGGGGGTGTCGAGGAAATTGATCTTCTTCCCTTCCCATTCGATCGGGATCAGCGTGGTGCTGATCGAGAAAGTACGTTTCTGTTCCTCCTTATCAAAGTCACTGATCGTGTTGCCGTCAGTGATCTTGCCCATGCGGGAAATAACTCCGGTAACGTAGGCGGCGGCTTCCATCAGGGTGGACTTGCCGGCGCCGCCATGGCCCAAAACAGCTACGTTGCGGATGTCCTTGGTCGTGTAAACCTTCATGTATGTGATCCTCCTTAAATAGTTACACTATAAAAACTTGCCGAATTATAATAATACAGGATAACGGAAAACTTTTCAAGTATTATTTATATATTCTCCAGATAAGAAATATACTCGTTTTCAAGTCTTCCGCTTGCCAGCGCCAAATCCAGCTGATGAAGCATCGCTGCCTGATCCCGGTTCATGGTCCCCCGCAGCTGTACATAGTTGGAAATATGGTTGGAACGAAGGATGCTGCCCTCACTGTCCAGACGGGCGACGAGCATCCGCATCTCTTCCACGATCTGCTTCGGCGTCAGCCGCCTAAAAAGCCCCTTCTCCATATCGGCTGTCATTTTGGTACCGCGGCGGAGCGTCAGGGTCATGATTCCGATATATTCAGGTTTGATCCGGGAAAGCGCCCTGGCGGATTCGACCGCATTCTCTTCCATCCCGTCCTGACCGGCCAGCCCTGTGATCTGTGTAACGGAAAGCCTGATGCCTGCTTCCCTGGCTTTCAGACAGGCCTGAACGGTTTCTTCGACAGTTACGCCTTTATTGATCGCCTTCAGGATACGCTCGCTGCCGGATTCCAGTCCCAGGTAGACCATTTCCAACCCTGCTTCGCGGAGCTGCCGGAGTTCTTCGGGAGTTTTGAGCAGGATGTCCCGCGCGGAAGCATAGCTGGTCACGCGGCTGCATTCCGGAAAAAGATCCCGAATGGTCCTGAGAATCTCCAGCAGGGTTTCGGTCTTAACGATCAGGGCGTCGCCGTCGGCCAGAAAGATCCGCTCCACGTAGCGGTAGGCGGCCCGGGCCATCTTCAGATCGGTCAGAACGTCCTTCAGCGGCCGGATATGAAACTGTTTGTCCAGGTACATGTTGCAGAAAGTGCAGGCATTGTGGCTGCACCCGACTGTCACCTGCAGAATATAGCTGTATGCCTCGCTCGGAGGCCGGTAAATCTGTCCTTCGTATCGCATGTAAGTCTCCAGTTGTATTGGCTTGCCCGCTGCCGCGATACGAACTTTTCTCGGACCACGGTTTCAGGGGGCCTCGAAACGTTGTATTCGGGCGCGCTTGCTGCGCCATATTATTAACAGTCACGGTTTGATTCCGTATTTCTCCAGAAATTCCTCTTCCGTCAGGATCGGGATCCCGAGCTTCTTGGCGGTCTGGTTCTTGGTGGAATTCGATGCGGCATCGTTATTGATCAGGGCAGTGGTTTTGGCCGAGACCGAACCGGCCGCCTTGCCGCCTCTTTCCTCGATGAGGGTTTTCAGCGCATCACGGTTCGTGAAATGGATCAGAGAACCGGTGATGACGAATGTCAGTCCGCTCAGTTCCGCGGCGGCTGCAGACTGCGGCGCCGCTTCGGCTGTTTCCCAATGAAGATACGGCAGGAGGGCATCCAGTTCGCGCTTATGATCCGGATCGGCAAAATAGGCTGTTATCCCGTCCGCTACAATCGGTCCGATATCCTGGATGGCCTGCAGTTCTTCCGAGGATGCCGCCCGCAGCCGGGACAGATCACCGCCGTACTGTCTGGCCAGTACCCGTGCCGTGGCCGGACCGACGTTGGCAATCCCGAGTGCGGTCAGCAGACGGGGAAACGTCGTACGGGAAGACGTTTTGGCGGCGGCGAGTAAATTCTGAAAGCTTTTTTCTCCGAAGCCCTCCAGCGAAGTGATCTTCTCCCGGTGCTCATCCAGCCGGAAAAGATCCGCATATTCCCTGACGGCTCCGATATCGATCAGCTTCTCCAGCGTTGCTTCCGACAATCCGTCAATATTCAGCGCATTGCGGCTGACAAACAGATCGAACTTTTTGATCTGTTTGGCCGGGCAGTCCGGATTCGGGCAGTAAAGCGTGCGGGCTTCTCCGGAATCCCGGATCTCAGTGGGATGACCGCAGACAGGGCAGTATTCCGGCGGACGGACGGTTCCGCTTCGGCTGTAATTTTCTGCGATCTGCGGGATGATCATGTTGGCTTTATAGACACCGATCTCATCTCCTGTTCCCAGTTCCAGATCCGCCAGAACGGAAAGGTTATGCACACTGGCACGGGAGACCTGCGTCCCCTCCAGTTCGACCGGCTCAAAGATCGCGACCGGATTGATCAGACCGGTTCGGGAAGCGCTCCATTCGATCTCCTTCAGGCGGGTACGCTCCAGTTCGTCCGCCCATTTGAAAGCGATCGAATCCCGGGGATACTTGGCCGTGGTCCCGAGACTTTTCCCGTAAGCGATATCGTCCATTAACAGGACAAGACCGTCCGATGGAACAGGATATCCGGCAATTTCTTTCTTGAAGGCTTGCACGGCTTCGGGCAGACCGGCTGCCGTGGTTTCGCGGAAATCCACCGTCTCAAATCCCTGATCCTTAAGCCAGGTCAGTTCATCCTGATGACGGGTGAAATGCTGCCCTTGTGCCTCCACAAGTGAAAAGGCATAAAATCGGACACGCCGTTCGGCCGTTACCGCACTGCTTAACTGCAGAACGGACCCGGAGCAGAGATTGCGAGGATTTTTATAGAGGCTTTCTCCTTCGGGAAGACTGCGGTTGATTTCTTCGAAATCGGGATAGCGGATCACGGCTTCACCGCGAAGGATCAGATGCCCGGCGAAGGGGATCTTGAGCGGCAGATTCCGGAAGCTTCTGGCATTGGCTGTCACAATGGCTCCGATTTCTCCGTTGCCGCGTGTGACGGCCTCTGTCAGCGTTCCGCCGTTATACTCCAGTACTACCGTCAGTCCGTCCATTTTCCAGGAAAGCAGACCAATCTGTGTTCCCAGAAAACTCTGCAGTTCTTCCACCGATTTCGTCTTGTTCTGAGAAAGCATGGGAGAAGGATGGGCTTTTTTCGGCAGAGAGGTGACTGTTTCATATCCGACCTGTCTGGTCGGCGATTCGCTGAACTGTAGACCGGTTTCGGCTTCCAGCGAGAGCAGTTCATCATAGAGCGCGTCGTATTCCCGGTTGCTCATGATCTCGCGGCTCTCCTGATAATAGGCCCGTCCCGCCTCGGTCAGGCGGCGGATCAGTTCCTTCATGCGATCGATCTTAGCGTTCATTCAATGCCTCATTCCGAGCGCATCCAGCAGCGCTTCGTATTCATCGCCTTCGATCAGGCGGTACTCTCCCACCTGGAGATCCTGCAGTGTGATATTCATGACACGGACCCGTTTCAGTTCCGTTACTTTATATCCGAGCGCATCGCACATACGGCGTATCTGCCGGTTTAATCCCTGGGTGAGAATGATCCGGAAACGGTAGCGGCTGATTTTAGAGGTCTGGCAGCGGCGTGTGACGCAGGCTTCTCCGATGCGGACACCGGCCGCCATCTTCTCCAGAAACTCTTTGGTCACGGCTTTATCGACAGTTACGATATATTCTTTCTCGTGCCGGCCGCGCGCATGCGCGATCTTGTCGGCCAGCTCGCCCTGATTGGTCATCAGGATCAGCCCTTCGGAATCCTTATCCAGACGTCCGATCGGATAGATCCGTTCCGGATATCCGACATAGGTCACGATATTGGCCGGTTCGTCTTTGGCGGTCGTGGTCACAACGCCGACCGGTTTGTTGACAGCCAGCAATACGGGCTTTTTATCGGTTCGGACGGTCTTTCCGTCGACCGCAATACGGGAACCTTCCCGGATTTTCTGTCCGAGTTCGGCTTTCAGCCCGTCCACGGTGACACGGCCCTCTTCGATCAGCTTATCGGCCTGCCGGCGCGAGCAGACACCGATATCGCTCAGATATTTGTTCAGTCTCATTTCTTCCATGATTGAAATCCTTTGTTGATCAGTTTATTGGCTACACTCTGCCGTACAGGCGAAGCATGATTTTTTCGCTGGTTACGGGGGCAAGGCAGTACCCGAACAGACGGACCTTGTCTTTCCAGGAGATTTCCGGGCAGGAAAGAAGCTCCTTCCAGGCTGAAAACGCATGGGAACGGCAGGTCTTGCTCCGGTCTGTCAGATGGGCCCGTTTGGCTTCCCTTGTCGCAAAAGCGGCATTTTCCACCATGTTTTTAACAACGACCTGCGCAGACCGAGGAAAGCGTCCGTCAAACACGGAACGGATCTTTCGAAGCGCCTCATAGCGGCTGGAATACTTCATAAAGGACTTTTCGGTGGCCGTATTGCCTTCCCGCTCAATCCGATAATAATACAGCGGAAGCGGATCGTAGCAGACCTGATTGAAGGCGGATAACAGCCGGCAGGTATAAAGGGTATCTTCTCCGAAACGGATGGATTCGTCGAAGGTGTTCTTTACGGCGGCTTCGGCCGGAAAGATCCAGGAACAGCAGCAGACGGGCAGAGACAGATTGCCGATCAGCGCCTCATAAAGGAAATCGTCGGTATTAACCGTCTTTGACGGCATCGAACGGCAGGGTTCGCCTTCTTTTCCGTCTGTCATTTCAACAAAGCCGCAGCAGGCAGGAAGACCGCCTGAGCGGACTGTCATCTCCCGCATCGTTTTTAGGTAATCCGGAGAAAAATAATCGTCGCTGTCCAAAAAGCTGACATATGCGCCGCGCACTCTTTTCAGACCTTCGTTCCGGGCAGAACTGACACCGCCGTTCTCTTTGTGAAAGACCCGGATCCTTTTGTCTTTTACGGCAAATGAATCGCAGATCGCGCCGCTTTCGTCGGTCGATCCGTCATCAATTATCAGGAGTTCCCAGTCCGGATCGGTCTGAGAAATCACGCTGCCGACGGCTTCGGACAGATAATCCTGCGTATTGTAAACAGGCATAATAATACTGACAAGATGATTGTCCATCGAACAACTCCCTGGCCTTTATGATTAATTAGTATACATCTGCTTGAATAAACATGCAAGATTTTATATACTGTCAGTAATTGAGTGCGTCCATGGGGGAGTATATGGAATTCAGTATTTTAATGCCTGTCTATCAGGCACAGGAACTTATGTCTGAATCGGTCGATTCTGTCCTGGCCCAGTCCTTCGGCGATTTTGAGCTGCTGCTGGCCAATGACGGCTCGACGGACAGGAGTCCTGTCATCTGTGACGAATATGCCGTAAAGAATCCGGGTCAGGTCCGTGTGCTGCACTGTGAGCATGAAGGCCTGATCGCAACACGCCGGAAAGCGATCCGGGCCGCACAGGGTGAGTTTATCATCTGGCTGGATGCCGATGATCTTCTCGAACCGGGGACACTTGAGGCCCTGCATAAGATGCGGGAAACTGCCGGTGATCCGGACATGATCATCTATGAGTTTACGGCTTTTTACGATGACGGAAGGCCCGACGACAGGCGTCCTCCTCTGTTCCCCGATCAGACTCTTTTTGAGGGGGAAGCGGCCAAAAAGGAACTCTATGAGCTTATGATCCGGGGGAGCGCCCTGAATTCCATCTGGACCAAAGCGGTCCGCCGCGAGCTGTTTCAGTCGGATCCGACGGACTATGAGCCTTACATGGCCAATCCGTTCGGTGAAGATGCCATCCAGAGCCTCTATCCGCTGACGAAAGCCGGGCGTATCCTTTATACCTCCTCTTCTTTCTGCCGCTACCGGATACGCCATACCAGCATCATGCACGATTTCGACAAGGCCAGTCTGGATAAACGGTATAACCTGGGAAAGATAGAATTCTTCAAGCCATTTATGAAAGAATGGGGATTGCTGGACGAGGAACATTTAAAGCTGCTCCAGGCGTCTACTTACCGGGGCGTGCTTGACGGGATTCTGTATTTTATGCGGGAAGAAAACTACGACCAGAAAGCCGTGCGCGATTATGCAGTGGGTTTTGCCCGAAAGCATCCGGATATTAAGACTTACAGCCGGATGAAATCGCTGCCGGCCAGGGAGCGTATGCTCTTCTTCCTATTCGGAAACGGACAGTTTGGCGTCATGCGTTCCGTTGATAAGCTCAGAAAGCTTGTGAAGCACTGAAACAGAGGCGTATTCATGATCAGTATCATTATTCCGATGTACAATAACGCCGGGACCATCCGGAACTGTCTGGACAGTCTTCTGCAGGGAAGTTTTAAAGATTTTGAGATCATTTTATCGGACGACGGATCATCCGATCAGACCCTCGAGGTCTGCCGTCAGATTCAGGATCCCCGCATACGGATCCTGGTCTCCGACCGCAACTATGGCGTCAGTCATGCCCGGAACCGCGGCCTGGATGCTGCCCGCGGGGAATACATCTCGTTCGTTGATGCAGATGATACCGTTACCGAAGACTATCTGGAAAAGCTGTATGCACTGGCTTCGGAGCATTCCGCGGACTGGGTGGCGGCCGGCTTTTCTTTTGTCGATGAGAACGATCCGTCGCGGACAGTCATGGAAATGCCTCTGGCGGCAGACCGGACACAGATCTGGAATCAGGAAGATCTTCATGAGGCACTGCCTGCGCTGATCTATTACAACCATGAGCGGGCTACCCTGGCCTCCGTCTGCGGCGGGCTGTACCGCAGAGAGATCACCGAGGACGGCCCGATCCGCTTCCGGGAAGGGCTGCGTTACGGAGAAGATACGCTGTTTAATCTCTGCTTTGCGGAAAAATGCCGCTCTTTCGGCTATCTGGCCGAGAGGCTGTATCGCTATCATCAGCATGCCGGAAGTTCAACCGATAATCTGTTCACCAAATTTACGATCCATGACTTTGTTTCTCTGACGGAAAAGATCGAAACGGAACGGAACGAAGCCGGGGAGCGTCTGACCGCGGAGGAAGCCAATTATGTCGTCAGTCAGACATTCGGCTTTCTGAATCATAATGCGTATCTGCAGGACAAGGACAGGCGGCAGGCCTTTTACAAAACCCTGGAGGATGCGTACTGGAGCCGTCATTTCATGAGAGTGCTCTGGGCAGAAATCAAGCCGGAAGAAATCTGCGGCATCCTTCAGCGGATCCGTTTCAAGTTGATAAAAGGAAAACACTATGAAACCCTGGGGTTGATGCAGAGGGTAATACGGACAGTAAAAAAGCGGCTTTCATAAGCCGCTTATTCTATGAACATCGCATCCCCGAAGCTGAAAAAGCGGTAGCGTTCACGGATAGCTTCTTCGTATGCGGATAATATATGTTCCCTGCCAGCCAGAGCCGAAACAAGCATCACCAGAGTGGATTTGGGCAGATGGAAATTCGTGATCAGGGCATCCACCAGCTTAAAGCGGTACCCCGGATAGATAAAGATGTCGGTCCAGCCGCTGCAGGGACGGATCGTGCCGTCTTCTGCGGCGGCGGATTCCAGGGTGCGGCAGCTGGTAGTGCCGACCGCAATGATGCGGCCGCCGTTTTTTCTGGTCTGATTGATCAGTGCGGCAGCAGTCTCGTCGACCATATAAAACTCGCTGTGCATATGGTGCTCTTCCACTGTCTCGGCCTTGACGGGGCGGAAGGTCCCCAGCCCGACGTGCAGCGTGATTTCGGCAATCCCGACGCCCATCCCGCGGATCTGATCCAGCAGCTCTTTTGTGAAATGCAGACCGGCCGTCGGAGCAGCGGCGGAGCCGTCGTATTTGGCGTAGACTGTCTGATAGCGGTTCTTGTCGGCCAGTTTATGGGTGATATATGGCGGCAGGGGCATTTCCCCCAGACGATCCAGTATTTCTTCGAAGATCCCGTCAAAATGAAACCGAATAAACCGGTTTCCGTCATCGGCCACCGATTCGACCGTTCCTCTCAGCAGCCCTTCTCCGAATACGATTTCTGTCCCGGGACGGCACTTTTTCCCCGGTTTTACGAGAGTTTCCCAGGTGTTCTCCTTGTCAGACAGTCTTTTCAGCAGAAGGACTTCAATAGCCGCTCCGGTATCGGATTTTACGCCGAACAGACGGGCGGGGATCACTTTGGTGTTATTAATGACTAGACAGTCGCCCGGACGCAGTTCGGCGGGAATGTCTCTGAAATGACTGTGGCGGACCTCTCCGCTGTTCTTATCGAGAATCAGCAGTCTGGAGGCGCTTCTGTCTTCCAGCGGATCCTGTGCGATCAGTTCCGGCGGAAGGATATAATCAAAATCCTGAACGTTCATTATTCTCCTCTCACAGGACCGACCCGAGAACAAGTCCCGGGTCGGTTTCGAAAAGATTCATTTTCGGGGCGGAAATCAGTTGCCCAGCTGGTTCTGATATTTCACCATAAAGTCTTTGGAAACATAGCCTTCCATACCGGACGGTTCCTGCGTCTGGCCCATCCCGTTGGAGGTCTGTGTATCCTTTACATGGTACCAGCCGTCAAGCTCACCGATGACCTGCAGATAATAGCCCTTGTTGAAAGACGTAAGAATGTTGTCATTGGTGTCGGTCGACGGAGTTCTGCGCATCCGGACGCCGTCATCGCTGATGTAGGCGCAGTAGTCTACTTTCACTTCATTGGGAGGCAGACTGTCGGGCGTTGTCATCACCGGCGTGGTGGAGACATCGGGGCCGGATTCGCTTGAATTCGGAGGAACGGTCGTGGTAGCTGCCGTCGTGGCAGGTCTGGTGGGCAGTTCGTTGCTGTTCGAATTGGACCACAGATCGATGTAGTAGGCCAGTACAGAGTCGCTCTCCAGCGCTTTCTTATAGCCGTTCTGAACCTTTGCGACGACATCCTGAATCATTTCGCTCTTCTCGTATGCCGATTTGATATACCGGTACTCTTCAGAATCTTCGGTCATTTCTCCGGTGGTCATCAGACGGAGCTCGCCGGCTGTCGCATCCTGCTTGGTATAGAACCAGCCAAGCGTGGGAGCCTGCGTATCGATATTCTTGAACTCACTGTCGTACGTGACGAGCAGTGCCGTTTCTCCCTTCTTGATGCCGGGATAGGAATAGGTCCGGATATTGTTGTAAGCCTGATACAGTCTCTGTTCGCGTGCCAGAGCAACTGAGTTTACATTGGCTTCCGAAACAAGGATCTTCCGCATGGCAGAGGCATCACCGTCGGTCTTGGCTTTGAAATAGCCGGTGATCAGCGCTTCGATGTCTTTGTCAGAATTGACTTCCCATTCTTTATTCTTATCTTTCTTCGGCCAGAAGATAATGAGCAGCAGAACGATAAGAGCCAGCACCGCAACACAGATCAGGATCGGCTTCCAGCGGATGTCTTTCTTTTTCTTGTCAAAGTAGGACGTCTTGCGTTTTGCGGGCGTTTCGGGCACTTCCGCATTGTCGGCCGATGTTTTATCTTTGGCTCCGGGACGGCGGAAAGGCTTCTGAGACTGCGGCTTTTCGGGAACCGTCTCCGGCTCTTTCTGTACGGGAGTTTCCGCAAAAGGCGAGGAATCCTTATCGGACTTATAGTTACCGTCCACAAAAATGAAAGGCTTTATATCGTTTTCGCCTTCTGCTTTCGGGATCGTATCGGAAGAATACTCAATATCCGTGAAATCGGAGTCAGTGTTTTTCAGATCAAAATTCCAGTGAAATAATCCGTCCTGCTTTTTGTTCTCATCCATAGTGCTCTCTCCTATATTCATAACTGTGAAAACACAGAAGTTCTCGTTAACCATAATAGCAAAGCACCTAATTAAAGTCAAAAGTTTTTTTGAAACTCTTGATACTTTTTCGAAAAAGGTGTAATATACCCTCGCATGCACCAGTAGCTCAGTGGATAGAGCGGCGGCCTCCGGAGCCACAGACGTAGGTTCGATTCCTATCTGGTGTATTTTTTTTGGTTCTTTTCCCATATCCTGTATCGTCTCATGAGGCAGGACGCTAAATATTGTAAGGAATTTCGGCAAGCGTCTTGACAATCATTTTGATTTCCATTAGAGTTTCGTATGGAAAATCGAAAGGTAGGTTGTGTATGAACAAGATAGGCTTTGACAACGATCTGTATCTCAAACTGCAGTCTTCCATGATCATGAAGCGTATCGATTCCTTCGGCGGCAAGCTGTATCTGGAATTC
>JAEEGL013752568.1_pt1 | contig 10500 bp, 9 predicted proteins | sample 9134231 | NCBI WGS metagenome assembly JAEEGL01 (sample SAMN16246548, study PRJNA631951) | gut metagenome | biome: gut microbiome; feature: rumen; material: fiber-attached | host: Bos | place: Iran: Karaj | collected 2018-10 | reverse complement strand
TTCACACTCTGTAAGAACTGTGTCCCAACCTGTTGAAACGATAGGATCGATGATGATATAGTCAACATCCTGCTCGATGAAGCTTCTAACTGCCTCAAGCTGTGCTGCAGAGTCATTATCGCAGTCAACAAAGCTTAAGTTATAGCCGTTAGCTTCAGAGAAAACATCCTGACAGGACTTTGTAGAAGCTGTACGCCAGTCAGACTCATGTCCAACCTGTGCAAAACCAATATTGATAAGCTGTCCATCAGCTGCATCAGTATTCTCAGCAACTTCCTTCTCAGCCTCTTCTGCACTTCCTGCAGTATCAGTATTTGAGTCATCTGTCTGCTCTGTAGGTGTTGTTTCACCGCCAGCAGGCTCTGTTGCTGTACCTGCATCACCTGACTGACAACCTGCGAGAAGGCTTACAACCATTGCTGAAGACATTAGTGCACCAAGTAACTTCTTTTTCATTTGAACCCTCCTTCATACCCTTTCCGGGAATGTGAGATCAGCTCGCCCCACGCGACTTGATCTCATAAGATAATAGTTAATCAGTAACTGTTACCAATTGTATGGTATGGAGAGTTGAGATTCGATGCATTATTTTCGCTTTTAGTTTTATTATTTTATTGAGTTTGGAAAAAAGTTTGATTTTTTACGAATAAAGTTTCGAAATTTTACTAACTTAGGTTTCGCACATATAAAACAGCTAGGTTGTCGAGTATTCCTGAGGATGGTAGCCTATAAATGATTTTGGTGTCATGAAAAATATATAAAATTCAAGGCATGATAGCTGGAATGATATATTCCGGGATTTATAAACTCGCTTCGCTCAGACAGATAAATCCCAAACAGAATATATCATTCCAGCTATCACGCTCTTGAATTTAATATATTTTTCAAAGACACCAAAATCATTTATAGGCTGCCATCCTCAAGAATATTCAAAGTTTTAGTTTATTTTATATGTGCGAATTTTAAGTTATTAATTCGAATTTTCCTTCGGGAACAATATTTTTACTATAGTGCCTTTGCCGTACTCGCTTTCAATTTTTAGGCCGTACTCTGGGCCATAGTTGAGTCTCATACGTTCTCCGACATTGGCCATTCCAAAGCCTGCGTTATCTTCTCTGGCTTTCTCAAGACCGTCTGCAAGGCGTTGAAGATTTGCTGTATCTTCGCTGTTCATGCCTATGCCGTTGTCTTCTACGTCTATCTCAAGGTCACCTCCTTGGTGGTGCATGGATATCTTGATGGTTCCGCCGCCTCTTTTATTCTTGATGCCATGATACAAGGCGTTTTCAACTACAGGTTGGAGAGTCATCTTGATGATCCTGTAACCAAGGAATTCTTCAGGTATATCAATTTCATAGTTTAATATGTCACGGTATCTGAATCTCTGGATCTGAAGATAAGATTCTATGTGAGATATCTCCTGCTTGATTGTTATATAGTCAAGTCCGCCGGAGAGAGTTGTTCTGAAGAACCTTGAAAGCGATGTGACTATGCCTGTGACATCGTCTTTGCGTCCGCCTTCAGACAGCCATACTATGTTATCAAGGGTGTTGTACAAAAAGTGAGGATTGATCTGGGACTGAAGGAGCTTGAGCTCAAGATTTCTTGAATTGATCTGCTCGCTCTTAACTTCTCCCACAAGTATATCAACCTCATGCGTTATCGCCGATGACAGGTAGATAACGAGGAATAAAACGAATATAAAGAATAAGATAAAGAACATTCCGATCGCGCGGATAAGCTTTATACGCTCAGCTTCCATCGCAGATCTTATAAGTTCCATGCTACCGGCTTCATAGTAGATATACTCGGATATTCTTTCCTGGATGAGCTCAGTGATGACGCGGATATCGTTATCGAGAGCGCTCATGTTTACATCGTAAGCACCGCCCTTGATTATGTTATTATTGATGTCATTACATCTGTTATCAAGGGTGGTCAGAAGCTTTAAAACACTTTCTGCAGATTTTCTGGCATTATGGGAAGTGGAGCTTGTAACAAGCTTATCAAAGCTTTGTCTTACATTCTCTGTCATGTCGTCAGGATTAGTAAGGCCAAGCTCTTCATTGATCATATCTTTGGTAATGGATCTTGCAACCATCTGATAAAGGACAGAGTCATACTCTTCCCTGAACTCAAGGTTGTACTGGTTGGCGATGGCAACGTTAGATACGACAAGATTATAAGAATTGCCAAAACGATTAAGAGTATATAATAAGAATACAGTGATAAGTGAAAAAGGAATCAGCATGACAAGAACCATTACTGTCAGCTTCTTACCTACAGACAGACCACTTATCAGTTTTCCCTTCTGAACTTTTGTCATACATGTCCTCTATTCTTTTTCTCTGTACTGTCTTGGGCTTATATTCTGAGTCTTCTTAAAAATATAGCTGAAGTAATGAGGGTCTCTGTATCCAGTCTGGTAACCGATCTCTGCAGCCTTCATGTCTGTTGTTTCAAGAAGCTCTTTAGCCTTGTCCATGCGGACTCTTGTAAGGAATTCAATGAATGTCTCTCCGGTTTCTTTCTTAAATACAGAGCTGAAGTGATTGGGGCTTATGTTAACGCTGGCCGCAACCTGATTAAGGGATATATCTTCATCACTGTAATGATCATAAATGTAGTTCCTGGCACCATTAATAAGAGAGCTGTATCTTGAATCTGAAACCTTATCTCTCATTTCAAGAGCTTTTGAGAGTATATCATTTATATATTCTTCTGTCTTTTTGGTATCATCGAGTGATGCCTGCTTGTCGCCTATATTGCCAAGCTTCTCAGCAATCTCGTCTTTTGAATATCCTATAGATTCAAGGAAGGAAACTACCGTGAAATACAGATCCACGCTGATATACTGTCTGAATATCAGTGATTCAAAGTTACCCTTACCTGTATTTTCAACAAAGTCTTCTACGAAATGCTCAAGTTCTTCAAGACTTCCGTTTTTCAAAAAGCCTGTAACGATGCGTCTGTCCAGTTTCCCTATATCGATCTCGTCTATATTGATGCTTGCAGACTTTGCTTCATGCGAGTTGCCACCTTGTCCATCGAAAACCATGCTGGTATCGTACAGGAACCTGTGTGCAAAGGCTTTACTTGCAGACTCATAGCTTTTTCCAACTTCCCTTATCCTGTCTACAACTATGCCTCTACCTGCATAATAATGGAGGCCTGATTTATCAGCCATCAGTTCTTCGAGATCTTTGAGGAGATTGTCCATGCTTTCGCCGGTTTGCTGTCTGTCTTTGCCCAAAACAAGGAATACAAAAACACCGCCAAGCTGCTCGTAGACCTGGACGTTCTCCGCTTCATTATATTTAGCCCTTAGTTCCTTGGTGGCCTTTTCAATGCTTTCTGAATAGGATTCTGTGATCTCGCCCTCTTTCTGGTTTTCATCGCAAAGGCTCATCTGGAACATGACTATACCGTAGGCTCCTGCAGCAAGATTGATGCCAAGGCTCTTGCCCTTATCAATAATTTCGGGCATAGAACGAACACCCGCAACAAGCTCCCTGAACAGCACACGCTTTTCAAGGATGCGGTTCTCTTCGCGTTCCTTCCTATATCTTTCCATAAACCTTTGCTGATCCTGCTCGGCTCTTATTCCATCAGACACCTTGCCGATGGCTTCGAGAAGCTGTGCCCCTGAAATGGGCTTCAAAAGATAATCGGTCACGCCTATGCCGATCGCTTCGCGAGCATATTGAAAGTCATCATAACCACTTAAGATTATGATCCTTGTAGATGGAAGATCTTTTTTGATAAGGCGGCTTAGTTCAAGGCCGTCCATAAAAGGCATTCTGATATCAGTAATGACTATATCGGGCTTAAGGTCCCTGATCATGGGATATGCAAGCTCTCCATCGCCTGCTTCGCCGACAAACTCGTACCCCTCTGAGGCCCAGTTGATGTTGTTCCTGATACCCTCCCTCATCACAATCTCATCTTCAACCAAAAAAACGCTGATCATGCACTAACTCCCCCAAAACTCCTCTTCCCAGATAATAATTTATATATTCAAGTATTATGTTTTTTAGAAAAATAAGACCATTTAATCAGCCAGAAGCTCCATTACCTTTATGACTGCTTCCGCCTTCTGGCACCCTTGATCTGCTGCCGTGTGGAGCCACTTCATGCTCTCTTCTTCGCTTTCCTTGGTCCCAAGGCTGTCATAATACTGGGCCAGCCTGTAGGAAGAAAGCCATAAGCCCTTTTCAGAGCAGCTTTTGAGTATTGAAAGTCCTCTGTCCAGATCTTTACTTGTCCCCCATCCGTTCATGTAAAGATCAGCCAGCTCATTCTGGGCAAAAACATCCCCGGAGTCAGCAAGTTTCTTGACTTCACCAAAGGATTCATCTACTAATTTTTTAAATTCATAGGAATCTATTTCATAAGCATAAGCTGTATTAAGCTTTGCAAGTATATCACCGGCTTCGGCCCCCTTATTAAGGAGCTTCCCCGCTATAACATCATCAGGAAAATCAATATCGCCAAGACCCAGAGCGTAATAAAGCGCAAGAAAATACATCGCTCTCCCGTCGCCCTGTTCAGCAAGAGAAAGAAATATTTCAAAAGCTTCTTTTAAGTCACCTTTAATAAACATCTCTTCTGCGTTTTTCATACGCAAATTGTACCACATTCTTTGGGGGCATGCTAGAAAATGTAAAAGGTATCGAGTATTCCTGAGGGTGGTAGCCTATAAATGATTTTGGTGTCATGAAAATTATATAAATTCAAGGCATGATATCTGGAGTTTTCTATTCCCAGGGTCCGAAACTCGCTTCGCTCAAACATGCGGACCCTAAGCAGGAATATAAACTTCCATCTATCAAGCTCTTGAATTTAATATAATTTTCAAAGACACCAAAATCATTTATAGGCTGCCACCCTCAGGAATATTCAAAGTTTTAGTTTATTTTATATGTGGGAAGTTTAAGATGGCTATAAATTCTCGCTACTCGCCCTTAATATCAAGAGACTCCTTTTCTACCTCAACAATCTCATTAGTTTCAATATTAACCTTATATCTCTTAAGCATTGACTTCTCGCTTTGAGCATCAGCCAATGCTTCATTTAAACCAGTCATAATGCTTTCATATACACTATTACTCATATATTTAACACCTCATGTTAGATAAAAAACAAGCAGTAGATCTTTTCTGATCCACTGCTTAATAAACATAGCAATCACTTATTACTTCTGAAGTTGCTTGGCTATGATTGCACGATCTTTGCCTTTAATCTCAAGTGCATCTAACGCTTCTTCAAGACTACACTTCATATTCTTCATCATAAGTTTGATGTTATTTATTGTTGTCTGCTCGGCTCTTTCATCTGCAACCTTATCTGCTAACTTTGTAAATGATTCACACATAACATCACGCCCTTCCTCTGTTTCCTTAAAATGCCTGACTCCATCTGCAAGTGGTTTAAAATATATACTATCCGCTTTCTTACAGTTAAAGTCATGCGCCAGTCTACCAAAATCGTCCTGACCACGATATTTACCGTTTACGTATATAATATGGGCACCGTCATCAAATGCCTCTCCAGTCTCCCTTATCATCTTATCTACATGATATATCGGCTCGTTAGCCTTAAACTTATCATGTTGACAGATAAAGATAACATACGTGTCATTGATGGATTTAAACTCCTGCTTTTTCTTCAAAAGCCTGGAATCCATCATGCTCTGATGATACCTAGCTCTCTTTATATGTGAGCCCTTAGTATTCCTCTGAACTTCAACATCAAACTGAACGCCCTTATCATCTACAGCAACAATATCAAGCTTAATATTCCTGCCATTAGGATATGCGCTCTTGAGTTCCACCTGTCCTTTAACACGCTTAACTGTAATGTCATCTCTTTCAAGAATTATCTTCAAAAGAAGTTCAGCCGCTTCGATGTTTCCATCGAACACCTTACTCATAAGATCATCGTCAAAAAGAGTCAGATCATCAATTGCCTTTTCAAGTTCGGCATTAATCTGAGCACTAAGCTCAGTTTCTGAAATCTCTGTTCCCCTGTTTTTCTTCCCCATACCTACTCCTTCAAGTTAATAATAACACTCTACCATAAGCCATACAATTAGCAAAGAGACGATTTAACGTAAAATTCATATATAGAACTTCGCGTCTTTACTGTATTCACACTGTTCATCCAAGCTTAAATGATACTCTCCATCTCGGCTCTTTATCTATTACAAAAAGCAGACCGTTTCTGATCAACTGCTTAATAAGAATATTGCTCCCTAACTCGTTTATTTCTTGAGTTAGGGAGCAAAAATGTTTTTTCTTTTGATAAATGCTTTATTGGACTGAGCAGAATAAAGAAAAAGGACTATTCTTCTATTGCGGCTTATACTGCAAATTATTTTCTTCTTGATAAGTTTTAATAAAAATGGTGTTAGCCTCTTCAACACCATATAAAGTACCATCAAAATTAGGGTTTGGCAGGTACCATGACATGCCATTAAAATAATCATTCAATTCACTTGATTTAAAAACATATCCATGCCTAGCATATATTTCATTTCTTGCATATGTAAGTTCCTTTGCTGATAACCCTTCAAGATCTGATTCCGTAAGCAAAATATCACTGCTATATGGAATTATAAAAATATCTGGAGCTTTTGAAAAATCTATATATTCCATTGTCACAGCATCTATCCATCTACCCGTATTCTTATCATATGAATAATAGCCCAAAAGGTTTGATGTCGTAGTCGCGTATGGATCATACAGCCTAATATCCACTGTATCTTCTGTCTCATATTCAACTACCGCAGCAACATTATTCGTGCCATAATACCAAGAATAATAAGCTATAAGCTCATTCATTAGTGCATCCGTGTCAATATCACTCACATATTCAGCTGATCGTGCTTCATCGCCAAAGTTTTCTCCTGATTCTTCGCTTATCCCCCACTCCTCTTCACTTAGTCCGCTCATATAGAATATCGATAAAATGGCATGATCCCAATTATCATAGGATACGGATATCACAGAATTATCTGTCGTAATTTTGTACGTATCCACCTTACTATTTAGATTCCCCACATTTTCATCATGAGTATCAACATATTCGTATTGTGAAAGTTTATATTGTACATCTTCTAGAATATCCCCTATTTTCAAGCCAAACAGTGAACATTCATCAAGATTAACTTTTGAATTTTGATTAAGCGTTATCGTATATATTTCACCATTATCAAAATAGAACACCATGTTATTTAATGACGGATACGCACCATCGTCATTTTTACTTAATCCTGTTTCTTTTAAAAATGTCTCCTCAGACGCTCCGATAAATCGAGATAATTCTCCAGTAATTCCACTTCCTTCAGACGAATTTTCCATTCCTACTTCCGAAGTATTTCCCTCTATGTTCATTTTTCCAAGGATAATTGCGATACTTGTTAATATTGCTACAACCAGTAAATAAACTTTATAATCGAAAATTATCGAAAGAGCATTTTTTCGATTCCTTTCTTGATTTTGATAGCTTTCCTGATTTTGACTGCTTTCTTTTTTTACATCACTGCTTAGTATATCGTTCTGTGAATCATTTTTTACATCACTAGCCTGACTACTATCTCTATCGATGTCTAGTATTTTTATTCCGCAGAACTGACAAAAGTCCGAATCATCACTTATCTGTTTACCACATTTCCTACAAAACATCTTATCAACCCCTATTTCTTATAATCACCAGAAATCTCATATATATCATCACTTTTAATTAACTTTGCCGTTCTAATTAGCACTAGGTTCAACCCAAACCACAAGCCAATACCGCAAAAATCCCCAGCAATCCCGGAATCAGAGCCTTAGCTACTAATTTAGTATAATTGCCTAGCACTCCTTTAGCTGATATACTCTTTTCTTTCTTTGCTTTATAAAGGTATTTATACCAGTCTACCCATACATAAATCAGCTCTGCGATACTATATGCTGCGATTATTCCCCATATTGCCTTTGTAACCATAGTAGTTCTCCTTCTAATAATCATTGTGTAAAAGAGTCTGTCCTTCAATCCAAGCCCTCAAAACGCTTGGCAATCGATATATTTTTATATTACTGATTTAACTCTCATATTGTATTGTCATTTTCAAAGTAGCAATATTCAAAAATCCGTTATTATTCGGCACAAAATAATCTACATATTTACTTCCATCTTTATAATAAAATCCCCAAAACAACTCAGCCCCCTCATATATTCCGTGTATTAATACATCATAATCATTGATACTTGTTCCTATATCTGTGGCATACATATAAACCTCTATCGTGTGCTGACCATCCCATCCATATATTTCAGCATTACCACATGAACTAGCTGCTGGATAAATATCCGTATACATATTAAAGCTGATTCCAATGTATTCGCCGCTTGCATCCCCTTCAAGCAAAGTTCCTTCATAGTAGCCTGCAAAACCAAGCCCTGCATATATTGCTGCAACCTCTTCATAATTTGTCTGAGATAAAGCAATCCATCCATAAATACCTTTATACAAGGTATAACCCCACTGTCTTCCGTTTGAAGATATGCCCAAACCATAGATTGGCAAAACTGTTCCATTTGGAATCATCTCGTATAATATTTCGCTTTCTGTTCCAATATATTCCCTGAGATTAACGCCTCCATCAGAAGCAGACACTTTCACGTTATAGATTATATATGGTTCATCATATTGTGTTTCCTCTTCTTCAACTTCAATATTGTAGTCAATACTAGAGTCTTCTACTTTTGTATTCTCAACTGATCGTGCTTCATCTACAAAGTTTTCTTCTGGTTCTTCGCTTATCTCCCAATCCTCTTCACTAAAACCGCCAATATACATTATTGATAAAATAGCATGATCCCAATTAGCATAGGATACGGATATCATAGAATTATCTGTCGTAATTCTGTATATATCCACCTTCCTATTTAGATTCCCCACATTTTCATCATGAGTATCAACATATTCGTATTGTGAAAGCTTATATTGTACATCTTCTAGAATATCCCCTATTTTCAAGCCAAACAGTGAACATTCATTAAGATTAACGTTTGAATTTTGATTAAGCGTTATCGTATATATTTCACCATTATCAAAATAGAACACCATGTCATTCAATGACGGATACGCACCATCGTCATTTTTGCTTAATCCTGTTTCTTTTAAAAATGCCTCCTCAGACGCTCCAATAAATCGAGATAATTCTCCAGTAATTCCGCTTCCTTCGGACGAATTAACCTCTATGTTCATTATTCTAAGGATAATTACTACACTTATTAGTATTGCTACAACCACTAAATAAACTATATGATCTAAAATTACCGAAAGGGCACTTTTTCGATTCCTTTCTTGATTTTGATTGCTTTCTTGATTTTCACTGCTTTCTTTTTTTACATCACTGCTTAGTAAATCGTTCTGTGAATCATTTTTTACATCACTAGCCTGACTACTATCTCTATCGATGTCTAATATTTTAATTCCGCAGAACTGACAAAAGTCCGAATCATCACTTATCTGTTTACCACATTTCCTACAAAACATCTTATCAGCCCCTCTTTCTTAAATATAACTAATCGTCCAGATATCCAAATATAATTGACAGACTAAAACTATCTGTATATACTTCATTACGTTCTGGCAAAGCAATACTCATTACTTTTATTTGGCATGAATCTCCCAAATCCTCATATCTGATTTTTATAGAAATATCCTCCCAAATATCAGGGCAATACCCTTCCACTGTAACGTAATATGAACTTTGGTCTATCTTCTCTTTACTCCATTTTCCATTTTTAATATTACTTCTAGCCCACGTTCCGATTGAGTGAGAATATCCATCCAAGGTGATCTGCTTTGTATTTTCAATAGGATCTGAACCAGTCAAGTTGCTCAAAGCGCCACTTCCAACTAACAGAACCCCTATTATTATTACTAATGGGGCCCATAATAGTTGTTTCTTTTTATCCTTTAAACTCGAATCTGATAATCCCTTTTGGTCTTCTAAATCTCTTGCCGTTAATTGTGGCATTCGAGCACCACAATTACTACAAAATCCACTTGTAGTTGACTCTTTTCCGCATGTAGGACATGTACGATTATTTGCAAAATATGCTTGTCGCTTTTTGAATCTGCCAATAATCCTGATTACTCGCGAAATTGAGAGAAACAAAAACATAATTCCAAATGCCACTCCCCAGAAGCCGCCTTCATCAAAGAGGATAAACGCCAAGATAAGTCCAATAGGTATAAGTGCCCAATCACACATCTGATCAAACTGAATCGCAAGATTCGTGAATGTTTCGTTGTTCCATAATTTATTAAAAAAGCCTTGTTGATTCGTAGTTTTTGCTGACTCACCACTATCTGGTGTATCTTCGTAACTTGAAACTTTTGTACCACATTTAGGGCAGAATAAGCTCCCTTCATCTAATTCTTTCCCGCATTTTGAACAAAACATGCTATACCTCCATAAAATCATCTATAAAAGTGTACTA
>JAEEGL013265782.1_pt1 | contig 10500 bp, 9 predicted proteins | sample 9134231 | NCBI WGS metagenome assembly JAEEGL01 (sample SAMN16246548, study PRJNA631951) | gut metagenome | biome: gut microbiome; feature: rumen; material: fiber-attached | host: Bos | place: Iran: Karaj | collected 2018-10 | reverse complement strand
GTCGATAGCAACTACATAGTGATGTATCATTTCATGAATGAGCACGTCCCTAAGAGACTCCTCTGTCCAGTTAACGTCACTGGTCAGCATGATACGGTTCTTACATTTGCCGTTCTTTCCAGAAGAGAACATATAACGGCCAAGGCAACTCAACTTAATAACGGAGAATTCGCACTGGGGCAGCACCGAGTTGAAATACTGATGGTTATACTCGTCAAAACGTACCTTCAAGTCTTCTTTCGTTATTTTCATATGGTTAACTTGCTGGTGCCCAGAAGAATCGGGCCAGTGAACGCTTGGGTGCTGCTGCGCTGACCTTCAGTCCACGCAAATTCGGATGGACCTGGATATTCAAGCCATATTTCTCGTTCATCTCGGCTGCCGCTTTCAGGAATCGTGGGCCGTGCATTTTCTTCTCGACATTCTTGGAACGCTCCAGCTTGTAGTGCAGCATCTCATGGACGAGGACATCGCGAAGATATTCCTCGGTCCAGTCATAGTACATCGAGATTCCGATTCTGACATTGCGCAGCCTGCTACCTGGTGAATGATGGTTGCAGCTGAATCGACCAAAACACCTGAAGGACCTGATCAGATAGAACTCAGAGGGCCACAGCAGACGCCCGCCGAAGTACAACTTGTTATACTCCTCGAACTTCTCCTCAATGATATTGACTGTGATTACCATTCTGATTAATCCTTAAGCATTAACTTCATCGTCCTCAAAATCCCCATCGTAGTAGTCATTCGCAATATCATACTCGCTATACAGCAAATCGCCGTCTTCGTACACCAAATCACCGTCCACATAATCTGATGTCAGAGATGAAAACGTCCATGGCGTAGTCTTCAACCGCCTTTTCGACCCGTTTCTGAAACTCCGGCATACGCATTCTTATCATTAACCCGATATAGTGGGCCCAAGGATTTGCATTGTACTCCTCGAATTTGCGGTACTCTTCTTCGGTCGCCCAAAAGAATACCGAATCCTCACCGTCGCCAATGAGCTCCAAGTCATGAAACATAAACTCAACCTTGACGACAACCTGGCCCTCACGCTCCTGCATACTCATGTCATTGTTCATGTCTTCCATACTATATCTCCTTAAAATTGTTTTTATTCGTTTATCTCATTTTTCGTAATTCTTCTCCCATTGTCTTCCTTGTCAATGGGTGAAGTTCTTCTTTTATGAGCATTTTGCCCGCTGTCATATTTCTCCAGAAATCGAGTGCTTCCATCATTTTCTTCTCTCGTATTTCTTCTTTAGCATCTTCTACAAAAGAAAAGGCCCTGTTCCCTAATCTTGACATATAGTTTGAAGATGTACCTGTTTTTAACTCACGATCTTCTCCCTTTTGATGATATTCAGGCCAACCACAGTTATTTGTCCCAATTAAACTCCCTTCCATTTTGCCTTTTACTTTGTAGTAAATTGAATCTTGATTATAATATTCAGCAATACGTAATAATTGATTCAAGAAGTTTCCATCATTACAACGGTTCACAACTAAATATCTTTCTGCTGAAGTTTCATCAGTCATTCCATCTGGATTGACACACTTTATCTTTGTCACACCATAACCTAATTGTAATAGTTCTGCCACCATTAATTTGTTTTTTTGGCGGTTTTCTTCAGGAGTAAAACGCTTACCTTCTTTCCAATCCTTGTTAGGTCCAAGATAAGTTGATTTGTCATCCCTAATATCTCTTAATTCACTCCTGGATGCACTAATAAATGCACAATCACAATCTATTAACCATTGCAACATTCGTCGAATACTGCTTTCATTTACTCTCTTGTTTGATTTGTCTATAACATGATTGAAATTCACAATTTCATTATCATAGCCATCAAAGCATGTAGTGCCATCATTAACTTTTGTTCTGTCTACCATCGAATCAGTCATGATATTATCGTTTTGCGTTCTGTTGAAGTGTTCTCGCTATTGTTAGAAATCATCGGGAGCGCAGATGAAACCAATCTCGTACAAGTCGTCCTGTTCCTCGTCTGTTAGGTTGTCGTAGTCCTCGTCGCTGATGAAGCGCTTGTCCATCGCGACCCGGCCTTTGACGCCGTCCTTGATGAAGGTGAAATCATCCCCGATGCCATTGTCGATGATGTCGTCATATTCGGGTGCGATGTAAATCAGAGAGCCCATTCCGATGATGCCGTACTTATCGTTGTCGCCTTTCAAAATGATGTGATCATCGCAAGGCAAATAATAATCGACCAACTCGTAAGGGGTAAAGACTTTGCCCAATATGATGAGGGCAAAATGATTCAAGTCTTCGGACTTGAAGGCGATATTGAATGGGGTGAACGGGATGGGTTCCACATAATGGAATTCAAAGTCTGTACGTGGTGTGCCCTTGCCGTCACGCTCAACCAGAGCGACCTTGTCTCCTTTCTTTGCCCCAACAAGCAACATGGGCAGATAATAGGGACGCAGCATGCAGAAACTGTCATAGATGGCCGGCACGACCACTTCGCCCCTTACATTGCGCAGGCCTTTTTTGCCATTCTCTTCAAAGACCTCGTCTAGCCAGTCATATTCAAACATCAGCTCATGCCGCTCCTGCAAAAGGCTCAGATAATTGTCGGATTCTTGGCCAACGCGTTCAATTTCGGCATTGAGGAAATCTAGCCTGTCGGCTTGTACTGCTGTTGCTCTCGTTTTTTTCTCTTTGTCGTTCATAGTGCTATGGCTTTATTGTTTTATAAGTTTGTTTTCGTAAAAGTTATTATTCTCTATCACCAGATAGGACTTATTGTCCAGCGCGTCACACAACCAGAGGCTGTTTGGGATGTCGCTTGAGTCCTTCACGTTGAAGCAATGCTCCACTGGTGTATGACCGATCACTTGGTCATAGCCCGGAATCATTACATTGACCAATGTCTCCGGTCGGATCCATGTGGGAGGCTGTTCGGGTGAGGTTCCATAAATGTCCTGTGGATCACTAGAGCAGAATCCAAATAGCTCGCTTGGGTCGAGTGAATTGATTCTGCCTAAAGTGAGATGATTTCACTCAAGCCACTTCGTCGAAATCCCAGCATGGCTAAATATCGTGTTGCCCATCACATGAATCCATTGGGTGTTGGCAAGGAATTCCTCTTTGAGATCCGTCATCAACTCAGCAACCCATGGAAAGAATCCGCTACATTCCGCCCAATAGTAGCCCAGATGTTGCATATCGTGGTTGCCGCGCAGCAAGATGGTCTCGGGATGGTGGCCCTTGAAGCGCAGGATTTCCAGGAGGTTTGACACCTGATCCGATTCGGAAATACCCTCATGGGAGGACACATAATCCCCCAAGAAAATCACCTGGTCGGGCTGCTCTTTATCTATGATATCCTTCCACACCGTGAGACCATGTATGTCTCCTAATACAACTATTTTCATTCTATTATTGTCGATGTTGTTTCCCATAACGTTACTTTGAAGTGTTTGAATCAGTTTTCTGTGCTGTTTCTTTGAAAATGTCCTTCAAGACAGTCCAATGAGACAGCCCTTGAGGGTAACGGATACAGTAGCCACAATCGCACTCGGGACAATAGGCACAGATTTCCCAGTAGCCACCACCATTGACGTGCCCAGCAAAGTAGTAGATGTAAGCCTCATGGCCGCACTCGGGACACTTGCACCGGTACTCGCTGCGTTGCCAGCATTGCACCAATTGAGAGATGCTGAAATCTCGCTTATAGGCACAAGCCCCAAGGCCACCAGCACTAAATCGCGTGATGATTCGGCTGAATTGCTCGGGATGAGCCAATATCATTTCACGATTACGATACACGTCTCCAATCGTCCATGCTTCTACGTTGGTATCACCTGTTGATTGGTCTTTCTCGATTTGTCTCACATCGTTCATCGGTCTTGTAGTTTTAATGCTTGGGCAATGACTTGGGGACGATCACTGCCCAAGCGTGATTAATACTGTTTATTTCCTTAGGTAGTCGATTTATCCATAGGCAGTGGCGATTTATGAGGCCAATGCGTGGGCAGAGGCGGAAACCAGATGGAAGTGCTTGGTGAACGCGGCGAGCAAGAGCTCGGCTCGGTCGCGGTCAAGGTTGAAGAGCGTCACTGAGGTCTCATCGTTGCAGAGCATTACTTGCACACCCTTGTTGTAGAAATAGTTATGAACACGGTTGGCACGATACGGATTGTTACAGTTGATGGTGATTGTCATAGAAATTTTGTTTTTATGGTTTAACATACTAGTAGAAGTCAATTTGTTGGTTTGGCGTTTCACGCCACGAAGCCCACACGGCGACGATCAGCCATTGTGTCGTTGATGCGCTCTTCGCTGCATAGGGTGGTCAGTTCGGTCAAGCGGTCAACTTGGTCCAAGTCGCCCAAGATGCTGTCGATGGCAAACTTACGAGCCACGTTCTCTATTTGACCGCCGCTGAAGTCGAACCCTTCGGCCAGCGCCTTGCACTCGTTGTCGTCCAGCTCGGGAAGCATCGCGTGCCAGATGTGCGCTCTTACGCTCGCGTCGGGACGCTCAAACTCCACCTTGTAGAGGAAACGGCGCTCGAAGGCATCGTCCAGATTCTCGGTTAAGTTGGTGGTGGCTATCATAATGCCGTCCAGCGTCTCCATCTCTTGCAAGATGATATTTTGGATGGAATTCTCCATTTTGTCGGTCGACCTTTCGGCTCCGCTCATACGCACACCGATGATGGCGTCGGCTTCGTTGAACAGCAGAATGGGAGCCACTTCGGCCTTTGCGACCATTGCGCGGTACTTCTCAAAGACGGCCTTGATGTTCTTCTCGCTCTCGCCCACCCATTTGCTCTTGATTTGAGGCACTTCGATGGACATAATGTCGCGGCCAGTCTGCCGAGCGAGTTGATAGACGGTCTCGGTCTTGCCAGTGCCTGGTCCGCCGTACATCAAGCAAGTGAGCCCGCAACGGTTGAAACGTTCCTTCATACGCTCCACAAGCACCTTATAATTCTCATTGTCGAGAAAGCCGCGCAGCTTGTCCACTTGCTTGCCTACCTTGTCGGTATAGTACAGTTCCTTTGGACTGATGTCTGCGCTATTCAAGAGGCCGTTTACCTTTTCTTCGGCAAGGCTCAACTTGATGTTCGAAAGCAGCTTCTCACAAGCGGCGTCCGTGAGCGAGAATGCACAGATGTCGCCCAAGCCGTTATTGAAGGCATTTTCAATAATTCCCTTCTCAAGCAGTTCGTGATGGCCAGACCGAAGGGCAGTACGAACCGGAAAGAAATCTTGCCTATTGGTGAACAGACAGCTCAAATCAGAGATTTCTATCATATTCTCTTCATAATTGACGAGTTTGTCGCAGAAGAACAGCAGTATCATTGAACTGACCACGTTCAGTCTCATTTTGGTGATTTCCTTGACGATGTGAATCTTCTTGTTCTCCTTGAGCAATGCAGCGATGTCTTCCAAGATGATGCTTTGGGGCATATTCTCCTTCTTGGCGTCCCCGACGCAGCATCGGTAGAGATCCAGCACTTCTTCGTCGCTCTTGGCCTTGCGCTGCGGCAACTGATAGTCGAGGTTATCGGTAAGGGTCTTGATGATGCGCTGAGGCATATCATAGCACACTTCACCGCGATAGTTGTTCGACGTGGTCAGCATTCTGTTGCGTACCATCCCGTCGAGATGCGGTGCCAGTCCCATACTGCGTGCCTTGGAGATGCTCAAAGAGGTTGAGAAGTCATTGAACGTGATGCCAGTGGGGCCTTCTTCGATGCAGACGCTGAGCAGAATGGCTTGAATGGGGGTGATGTGTAAGCGTTTGGACAGATAGTCAAGGTTGTTGCCGCAGCAATGGGTGGGTTCAAACAAGTCACAATCCATAGCGTCCATCCCGTGGACAATCATAGTCACGTTGTCGATGGCTTCGAGCAGAGTGGTCGGCTCTTTCTCTGTGTCGAAGGTGAAATTCTCGGCAGCTTGCTGAATCTCCAAGTCCATAACGTCTTCTGCATTTTTCTTGTTGTTTTTCTTCGTCTTCATACTCTTGTTTTGATGTTGTTTCTTAATGTTAGTTGATTAGATTTCTGTGAATTACAAATAATTATTAGTAGATAACTAATATTAATACACACAGGCCAGACGGCTGATTTCCTAGGGCCCCTTCTAAGTGAATCCGCCAGTAGCGGTCGAAAAGAGGTGCTGAGGTCATTGCGACAATCCGAATACTGTCACACGCTTGTCAAATCAAAATGTCTTAGAGTTGATTCATAAGCACTTGGTTTTCAATAAATTTAAACATATGCGCTTATGAGGGGACGAATGAGACGGCTTTTGCCCCGTCTCCAGCAGTGTTAACTTTGATTGTAGGTTAATTTGTTCATACCATCGCTAAATCTTGATGCAAAGGTCTGAAAAACATTTGAAACTACCAAATTTTTTGCGTTAAGCTTTGTTAAGAATATTCATTTTTTTGTCTGCAAAGTCCCTCTTTATTATATAATAATAAAGGACACCTCGTTTTATGAGCGCAGTGACAAGAACCATGAACAAAGCAAGGCCTTAAATTCAGCCTGATGCGCATCCAAATCAGCAGCGCTCAATCGACAGAATGATTACCATCTTGTCGCTTCCGATGGTCCCTCGCCTCTTCAGTTCATAGATGGCCTCACTCTCACTCGCCGAGTACAGTTGAACAGTCGCTGACGCATTTGTCGCTGATGCCGGTCCTTCAATCCTATACCTTACTCGATAATATTCCTTTGTCATAAATCTTCAATAATTTCTTTACTCATTGTCTAAAATGCTAGATCTAAATTACATCAAATAATTGAAATATGCAAATTATGGGGCTTAAACTATGTTAAGCAAATATCAGAAGTAGATTCTATGGCCGAGGATGTGAATCTTGGAGGCGTTGAGTAAGTCAGTATCGATATTAGGAGCACCGCCATCGAGGAGATGACGGCGGCAGATAGTAAGGTATGAGTGTGTTTAACACTATAACTTGCATTCGAAGTATATATCAGCGATTGTATTGTATTGTTCAAGATTGATTTTCCTTGCTTTTGAACCTTCATCTCCGAGCCCTACAGACATCATATAGCCAGTGCTGCCTCCGAAGACATTGCAAACAGGTGCCCATAGTTCTCCTGATCCAGCCCATTGTGAAACGTACTCAGGAGAGATGCCTTCACGATTTGATGTATCAATTACATTTGATCTTGAGGCTTTTTCATTTGTATTCGTAATAAGTCGTATCAGGAACTTTAGACTCGCCTTGGTATGACCATTCCATTTTAATCTGAACGACAAAGGGGTATTTGAATGGGTACCAAGAAAATGCTTCAAGCATGTAGCCACATTAACGTTATCCGTTGACTCAAGCACTGTTATGAATTGTTTACATTTGTTTAGTTTATCTTTCTCTGTCAGTAATCTAATAAGTTTATCAACATCAAGATTCTGAATACGAATACTGACAGGAAGGTAATTCACTCTTGTGCCAACGCTCTTACGTTTCTTTTCTTTGTCTTCTTCAGAAACAATTGTTGCTTCAACATCTGTCTGATTAGATACTGCTTTTTGCTTGGCTAGGTACTCATCGTAAGCATCTTTTAGTTCTGGATGCTTATTGAAATCAACCAGACTTCGCACCTTTTTGAAAATTTTCTCCTCTGAAGGATAAGCATACTTATAGCAACCATCATACACTCTTAACAAATTATCTAACAACCACAATTGTTGTTCTTTAAAATTTGCCTCTTGAACATCCGCGAACTGAAAATCAGGAATGGATTCATCGTTACCGCTATCAACATATGGATTCTGAAGCAAGATCTTTTCAATAGCCCGATTCATTATTTCGATAGGGTTCTCTGGGCCACTTTTGCCTATATTAAACAGGTATTCATTCAGTTTTATTATCATTCTCGCAAAATGATTATCATAAGCATTTATAAGTAATATGCGAACATCATTTTCATGTGTTTTGATGGTGTTCGAAAAAGTATTGAAATCTCCGTTCTTAACAGAATTATATAACACAGTCTTAACATCATGACTGCAATTTGTGTTCTGAATCAACGCATCCAGCTTCTTTGCTGGTATTCTCTGTAGTTCATTAAAAACCAAGTTCCAGTCAATCCTTGATTTGAATTTAGAATTGTCGTCCTCAAACATTGTATCATCAGCAATGGGGCGGTTCTCTTGGATGAATTGCATCATTTTTAAAAAAACTATGCGAAACTTCTCAATAGGCCACAAAATCTTGAAATGATACATAATTTGACTTATAAAAGATGCATCTGGATTCTCCTCACAAATTATGTGTAATTTTTCCTCAAGACTTTCTATTGCGTCTTCAAAGATATGATTATCTCTTATATAATCAATCAGTGTTCTTAAATAAAATAACCGATCAAGATCTAAGTGGGTTTTCGGAGCATCTGGATCTGCGTTCTCTTTGATGAATGCTTCAAAATCCTGCCAGAATACAATAATGTTTTCCTTAGATTTGAACCGTTGTTTGTGGTTTTCTAAAACATCAATGAATGACTTCAGCTCGTCATTATTATCTAATTCATCCAAGTCATGACCCTGTAAAGCTGCGTTCATTTCATTAATAGCTGCATTAACTCTATCATTTAAGTTACGTATATAGTTTTCATATTCAATGACTTCATCTGATTCAAAGATGGAAGAAGGTTCTGAATCTGTAGAAATAGGCATGGTTGCAGTTGCTTCTTTATGAACTATAGTTTCTGGATCGTTTGGTTTTTTCGATGATGTATCAGTTGGAGAATTAGAATCCTTCTCATTTTTGTCACTAGACAAGAAGCGCTTAACGTTTCTGAGTTTGTCCTCAATCGTGGGCTGAGCATAGATCCTTCTGATCATCTCACCATTAACATGACCTGTGAAAACAGCTATCTCGTCAGGTGTCATACCAGCTCTAATCTTATTCGTTATGAATGTGCTTCGAGCATCATGATTTGTTATTACTTCATATAATGGCTTCTTCTCTACTTTTTTGTTTGTATAAATTTTAACAATGATCCTATCCAGTCCCGCTTTTTTCGCTATCCTTCTGATTGCTTCATTGTATGTATTATTGCCCAAACCTTCTGTCTTTTCTTTAAACTCCTTTGGATCAACATGCTTATGGGTTTTAATCCTTTCAAGCAACATCCCCACTTTTGGTGTCAATACAACGGCGGCTGGAACATCTTCCTTCTTCGTTGCTAAGATAATGCATTTGTATTCATCGACTTGTCCAACCGTATATTCCCCAGTAAGTATATTAGCCAAGTCTGAAACCCTTTGTCCACTCTCGATCTGAAGCAAGAATATATCACGATACTCTTCTTCAACATCGCTTAGCCCTGAACAATTCTCAATGGCAGCTACTTCATCGTCCAGCAGAGGAAAATGCCCTTTTTGGTCTTCTCTACGAGAATCCTCTAATTTAATCCAAACAACATGATTGGAAACTATTTCTTTTGGGTATAGTACATTGTTTATCAGACGTTCAATCAAGGAGCCGCAGCGGTTCAAGTGGCCAACACCAAAATTCCTTTTTTTGCCATCCGTTTTTGGGGAGTTCATCTTATCAATCAGATACTCTTTGTACCGATTCAGCCCTTTTTGGCTAAAGATCTTCATCGTTCTTTCTCTTGCCTTTAAAGTATCAACAAAACGATAAAACTCACTCAAGAGAGATTCATTCTGCCGTTTCGTGCTATCCTTAATTGATGGCTTAACGTAATTATGGTAATGATCCAATGCGTCAGCAACGATCAGTTTAAGATCTATTCTCTTTTTCTTGGCCATATCTTGATAGGTTTATTGTTTGAAGGAATCAGCGATGTTGTTGATTATATTACCGCAAATATAATCAATAAAAAACAAACTGCTACTTATTAGCCTAATTAATTGTTCATTGACAGTTCATCACTTGCACGAGAGGATGGAATCATCTATTCTTCATCGTCTTCGACGTCGCTATACAGGTCGGATTCGATTCGGTTGATTTCATCATCGACTGTGAGTTGGGCATAGACTCTCTTAATCATCTCATCATTGGCGTGACCTGTCATTCGGCACAATCTTTCAGGGCTGACACCCTTCCTGATCATGTTAGTAATGAACGTGCATCGGGCATCGTGGCTGGATACCGTCTTATATAGCGGTTTCTTTACTTCCTTTTGAGTTGAATCAATCTTGACGATTTCCCTATCTAATCCTGCCTTCTTCGCAATCCGACGAATCGCTTCATTATATGTGTTATTGCCTTTACCCCGTGTCTTTTCTTCAAACTCTACTGGGTCAACAAGCTTTTGGCTCTTGATTCTTTCCATCAACATTGTCATCCTGGGCGTTAAGGGAATAATCGCTTTGATATTCTCCTTCATTGTCGAAACGACGATATACTTGTATTTTTTGCCTTGCTTGACCTTGTAGTTCCCGGTGAGCAGCTTGGCCAAGTCCGAGACACGCTGACCACACTCAAGGTGAAGCAAGAACACGTCGCGGTATTCTTCT
>JAEEGL013144650.1_pt1 | contig 10500 bp, 5 predicted proteins | sample 9134231 | NCBI WGS metagenome assembly JAEEGL01 (sample SAMN16246548, study PRJNA631951) | gut metagenome | biome: gut microbiome; feature: rumen; material: fiber-attached | host: Bos | place: Iran: Karaj | collected 2018-10 | reverse complement strand
GTTACATTAAATCCCACATCCTATACCTACAGCGGAGCGGCAAACACACCTGCTGCAACGGTTGTAGACAACGTCAGTGATCCTGCCCATCCTTATACTCTTGTGAAGGATACTGATTATACCATCGCATATGCCAACAATATCGAGGCAGGTACGGCAACTGCAACCATCAAGGGTAAGGGAAAATATATCGGAGAGGTTGTTAAGCAATTTACCATTAATCCCAAGTCACTAACCACCTGTACGGCTACTCTTGCCCAGACCGAATATCTGTATACGGGATCCGAGATAAAGCCGACCGTATCCGTGAAGGACGGGAATGCGGCACTTGTTGCCGGAAGGCACTATAATGTTAGTTATGTAAACAATATCAACGAGGGAACAGCCAGTGTTGTACTGACGGGTATAGGATCCTACACAGGGACCAGGACTTTGACCTTCACCATAAAGAGGCTTCCTACAGGCAGCATCAAGATCGCCGACAAGACATATGCCTCCTTCCCCGGAGCAAATACAGTGGATGCATACCTTAAGAGCGCGGCAAGTGCAGAGATAAGTGCGGCTCCCGCAGAGGGCGGCAAGGTGTCCGCAGTGCAGTATTTCGTGTCGGCAGGATATTACAATACTGCTGCCGGTCTTGAGAAGGCTGTGGGGAATAAGTGGACCACATATTCAGCTGCCTCAAAGCCTGCATTGGCCAAGAACAGCAGGAATTTCATCTATGCAAAGATAATAGACGGTGAAGGAGATCCCGCATATCTTGCGACCAACTGCATCGTCGAGGATGAGGTTGCACCTGCGACGGTTTCATTCAACAAGGCGTATATTGAAGGAGTGAACGGCACTGCAGTTGTCACAGGCAGTGACGCTCTCAGCGGTATAGCAAAGTATCATCTACTTGTGAAACCTGCATCCCAGGTTGACGGCAAGGGAGAGCCTACAATCGAGGAGATAGTCAAGAACGGCATTGTATCGGAGGACGGGAATTTCAGTATGCCCGGTCTTGCTGCAGGAGCATATTACTTCTATGCAGTCGCTGAGGACAGAGCAGGCAATGTCAGTGCCAAGGCTGTAAAGAGCGGCAAGCTGTACGCTTCAACCGAATTCGGCGCTGCCATATATGTCATGGACTATAAATATACGGTTCTCCAGGGCAAGCAGGAGATAGAGGACTATACCAGAGAGCAGCAAGAGATCACCATATCAGCCGGTGGCGGCAGCGGTGTCTCAAATGTTGAGTATTATATAAGCGACAAGTTCTACTCTTCGGAGAAGGAACTGGAGGGAGTGGCGTCCGGATCTGCCAGCACGGCAACGACTACTACCCAGAGAAACATGTCTGACAGCAAGGGCAGTGAGACCTCGGTGACGGCCACCTCCGGAAACAGCAAATGGTCTACATACAACAACAACTCCAAGCCCTGGCTTAAGAAGAATCAGATAAATTATATCTATGCAAAGATAACCTATACGGATGCAGACGGAGTCGTCAGGTATGCTTATCTTTCCTCCAAAGGAATATGGGAGGATGAGATAGTTCCCAAGACCACCAGCATCAAATCCACTCCCAAGGATACGACCTGTGATGTAGTGGTGAAGGGCAAGGATTCCGAGAGCGGCCTTAAGACCTATTATCTGGTCGTAAAGAAGGACGGTGAAGGGGCACCATCCAAGAGCGGTGACGTGAAGGGTGGTATGGAGAGCAAGGACGGTAAGTTCAGCCTGAGCGGACTCACGGCTAATACCAAGTACAACCTCTATGCCATAACAGAGGATAAGGCCGGTAATCTCTCTGCCATAAAGTCAGGCAAGTTTACCAGCGCAAGGGATACCACAAAGAAGGCATCAACGGCCAAGGGTGCTGCGGGAGCAGGGGATTCCAAGAGCTCCGGAAGCAACGTGGACAAGCGTACTCAGGGCGCAAAGGACGCGGCATCAAAAGATTCCGCATCCGCTGATCAGGCTGAAAGCCTCAGAGACGGCGTGCCTTATATCGAGGATGCCTCCGAGGGGATCCTTATAGGACGTGACAAGACTTCGGGCTGGGATCGTATAGAAGGAGAAGCCGGTAAGGCTTCAACACCGGCTCAGATCTTCATCAACATGAACGGAGGCACAAAAGTGCCTGCCGATGCCTTAAGGCAGATAGAGGACAGGGATATCACATATTATTTCGAGATGAATGATGATGTGACCTGGATAGTGAACGGTATGTCCTTTACGGCACAGCCCAAGGACATAGACTTCAGGGTAAGGCTTGATACCAAGAATATACCTTCGAAGCTGGTGAATGAGATAGCGGATGTTTATCCTCATACCAACCTGACCCTGGAGCACGACGGAGAATTCGGCTTCACGGCCATCCTCAATCTGAGTCTTGGAAGTGATAATGAGGATATGTATGCAAACCTCTATTATTACAATGAGGATGAGAGCAGTCTGGAATTCATAGATTCAAAGCCGGTAGATGGCGGAGGCAGAGCAGCCTTTGAATTCCTCCATGCATCGGATTACACGGTGATCATAAGAGGTGATGCGCTGACCGAGAAATCTGCTGCGGCACTTACTGCGGATGATTCGGACACCCTTAAGAATATGGGTGACGGCAACGGATATAACGGAATGCCGAATGTATCAAGGAATATGAGCAGGATGTGGTTGATACTGGTATCTCTGATCAGTATACTGCTTTGCTGTTTCATAATGTTCATGCCGGACAGCATGGGCAGGAGAAGGAGGACTGCTGTCAGACACTGAGATGAACAGCAGGACGTATAAGAGATGAGGATAATAGCTGTAGATGATGAAAAACTGGCTCTTGAAGGACTTGTGACCGAGCTGACCCTTGCAGAACCCGAAGCGGAGATCAAAGGCTTCAGGAACGGCAAGGATGCCTTAGATTACTGTACGGATCTGAGCCGCAACAGCGATAATCAGAACAGACCGGAGGGCAGGGTAGACGTGGCATTTCTGGACATAGAGATGAGAGGGATGAATGGACTGTCCTTAGGAGAAAGACTGGTGGACATCTATCCCAAGATAAATCTCATCTATACCACGGGCTATTCCGAATATGCCGTAGAGGCCATAGGCTTAAGATGCAGCGGTTATATACTGAAACCGGTCACGGCATCCAAGATCAGGCGCGAGCTTACGAATCTCAGAAATCCTGTAAATGACAGCAGGAAAAAGCTTAAGATCAAGACATTCGGCAGATTTGAAGCTTTCTATGACGGAAAGCCTCTGAAGTTCAGGTATCAGAAGACCAGAGAACTCCTGGCATATCTTATTGACAGGAAGGGGGAGCTTGTTGTGAATGCCGATGTAGTATCGGCTCTTTGGGAGGATGATTCTCCTGACAGCTCCCATATCTCATATCTCAAGAATATCAGGACGGATCTTATAAAGACACTTGAAGAGACCGGCTGCATGGAATGCATAGTCCGTACCAGAGGAGAGATAGGCATAGTGCCGGAAGCGGTAGAGTGTGACTACTTTGACCATCTGGACGGGAAGGATAAGGACGGCAGCAGCTCCTTTTCCGGTGAATATATGTCCCAGTATCCATGGGGAGAATACACGCTGGCATCCCTGATGTCAGGGCAGGAGGACTGGGACTGATGGTAATGCCGCTTCTTGATATAGCACTTATCATTCTCATGGCCCTGGCTGCCATCTCTTTGGCGGCTGCTCTCGTGGGGCAGCTTAAAAAGGTCAGGCAGCAGAGAGAAGATATAGAAGAAAGAGACAGGCAGATACACAATCTGCAGACAAGTATCGCTCTTTCGCAGATCAAACCTCATTTCCTTTATAATTCACTGAATTCTATATATGTTCTGTGCGGTATCGATCTTGAAAAGGGTAGACAGGCCATCTCGGACCTGTCCGATTACCTGAGGATAAATATAGGGTCCATAGACAGCAAGATCCCCATTCCCTTTGAAAAGGAACTGGAGCATGTAAAAAAGTATATCTCGCTGGAGCAGCTTAGATTCCCGGATGAATTCACTGTAAGTTATGACACTCCTGTGACAGATTTTTCCATTCCTGCACTTACCATACAGCCCCTTGTGGAGAATTCCGTCCGTCACGGCGTGATCCCAAAGGGCGGAGGAGTCATAGTCGTCAGCACCAGAGAGAACGAAAAGGAGTATATCATCAAGGTCGAGGATAACGGCATGGGATACGATAAGGATCCCGTGTATGATGAGGACCGGCTTGATGAAGATGATGATAATGCCGGACATATAGGCATCCGTAATGTTCGTGAGAGGTTATCACGGCTTTGCGGAGGCAGATTGGATATACGTTCTCACAGAGGTTACGGCACAGAGGTAACCATACACATCCCCAAATCAGAGTAAACATAACTTTTTTTTAGTCTTTTTCAATATCTAGCGCTACTATTCCGCCAAACCCCCATAGGTTGTGTCCATATTGTGTCCTTTGCAGTGATAGAATGATTAACATAAGTTTAAAATTAGTCCGATTATGCCGGACGAGCATCCAGAACAGAGGGGAATATGAGCAGCAATCAAGTTTATCCATTTGAAAGAAACAGGTACTACTCCGGAAAGATGCTGACAAGCGCAGACTTTCAGGCGGAACAGAGTTACCACATCAACAAGAGACGTTTCATCAACAATCTCATGTATGGACAGGGCATCATATGCGGCATGGGAGTCTTTTCTCTGGACGATCAGTCCATTCTCATAGAGAGCGGGGCTGCCATAGACGGTGCGGGGAGAGATGTAGTCATCGATTCTTCCACGGTCAGGAAGTTTTCATCGATCGAGGGCTTTGACAGACTCACCGGAGATGTGGCCAGGCTCAAGGTCAGGTATAAGGAACAGGATGTTCACTCCGTATACTCCGTGAATCATAAAGAGGATGACAGCGAATACGAGTTTAACCGTATAGCTGAGGGATATGAGCTCTTCCTTACGGATGCTACAGAGGATGATATGGCTCCTCATTTTGATACAGAGTTCCTCGCAAGGGAGACCGTGTTCAGGAGTGCCAACTATACCGGTGAGATCGTTATGCCGGCTACGGTATGTAAGGGAAGAACGGTCAAGCTAGTTCTGGAGATAAAAAAGATCGGCGACGAAGACGTACCCTTAACATGCACAGGCATATTGGAGACGCCTGTATTTGTTACCGCCGAGGGAGAGCATGAGATCGAGATCGGAGTCAATGATCTCTCACTTACATCAGGCAAATTATTTAAGAAGGAGTACTGGGTCAAGGTAGAGGAGACCCCGGCCATAGACAGCGAGCTGATACTTAGGAGCGGGACAGCCAGAGCCTTTGAGGATGGTAAAGCCATAAGGACTGCTCCGCATTTCTCCATGAGGATAAGACTTTCCGAGGCCATACCGCTGGAGCTGGTAAGCCGCGAGATAGGAAAGACCAACCTTGAGATGATGGGGGCTGTCATCCCGGACGATTCCATAGTACTTGCAGACATCAAGCTGGTGCGTACGAGCAGCAGCTATATCATAGACGGCATAATGGAGGATCAGATAAAGAACTATATCATGACTCCTGCACAGGAAATGACAAGAAACAATTTCCTTTCCTATTTCGCAAAGCCTGCAGAACTCAGGAACTACAACAGGGCGGCGGATGCCGGCGCAAACACTGCCGTACAGCAAAGGGGAAGCGCACTTCCCGAGATAGCCACGGGTACCCTTGAGATTCCTTTGGGACGTACAGCCAGAGAGGGTGATATACGATACTCCGGAGAGATCGCCCACGGACTGGGCCAGGGTAATGTTTACGTGGATATAGGATATAACTTCGTTTCCGATGATCCTGCCATGGGTGCAAACCAGAAGAGCACCATATACGGCAATCCGGATCTTTTCAGTTCTCAGGCTCAGCATCTTGCGGATGTGGAGACTGCGGTGAAGGTGCTTAACGAGAAGGGAAGCTTCGTGGTCGCAGCCAGGCTTTTAAGAAACGTGGAGTATCTGGTGCTTACCTTCAGGTGGGTGGCTATCAGATTCCCTTCGGGAGACGAGATGGATGTGGTCGAGGACTATTACGACAAGAGCATATCCGTGGATACCCCCACAGTGATACTGGGTACCAAGGAGAGCCATTTCTTTAATGTAAGATTCAACAATATGAGCGCAGTGAGCGTAACCTATGAACTGACATCTGCCGGAAGCGGCGAGATAAGTTCGGATGGTGTATATACAGCACCTTCAAAGGAAGGAGTGTATGAGATCCGCATCTACTGCACCGATATGCCGGTGATATGTACCTATGCCTATGCCATAGTGCGTAAGAAGATGCTGGATGATCCTGGAAGGGAGTCCATACTCCCCGGGGATAACAAATGACCTTCAGGTCACGCAATATGAATTACAACGCCGTATCGGTCATTCAAAGAGGCACAGTGAATGACTGCTATACGGCTTGCCCGGAGGGGACTTCGGACGGCAGGGAGTTTGTCCTGGTAGTGATAAAAGACCATGAGACCGTAAAGGAGCTGATGGAGGCTGAGAGGCTCAATCACCATGCGGGAGAAAGTGCCCTGATCGACTCCTTTACTTCGGGTAATTCCTATGTGCTTGTATTTCCGCACAGACAGGACAGGCCCCTGGATCGTTTTTTCGTGGGAGAGGCCTATCCCTTAAACCGCTGTGAGGATATATGCACCAATCTGCTGATGAGCTGCATGACCTGTGCACTGCCTTATCCCCTGCTGTATCTGATACTTGACCAGGGACTTGTGAATCTGGCAAAGGACGATTCGGTGTACTTCAGTTATGCAGTGGATCTTGCAGGACTTGATAAGACAAAGACGGAGAGGGACTGCGCGGTAAAGTGCGCAGATATCATGCTTTCCGTGCTGAGTACCAAACAGGACGTAAAGAATATAAGCTATGAGCTGTTGTCCAGAAAGTCGGCAAATAACAGCTACAGCCGCTTTACCGAGCTGTACAGGGACTTGAGGATAGCTTCGACTCCCGTGGAAAAGAGAAAGATCCTCACAAGGATTCGAAGCTTTTTTTACAGAAATGCAGATCTCCTCTTCGGCATACTTTTCTGGATATCGCTGATACTGGGGATCATCGCACTTGTCCTCCTGCTCACACACCTGGTGTGGGGAGATGTGCCTTTCTTAAGGATATTTTTTAACAGTTTCAAGAACATCGGAACGGAGTCGTTGCAGCAATGAACATTAGGATCCGCATAATTGCCTGTCTGGCCATACTTTACATGATGATAACCCTGATCCTTTTTACAGGCAGGGCGGAGAATCTTGATCACAATCCCGAATACACGGCATACAATCAGGGCATAGCGACCACTACCGGTGTATATTTCATGGAAAACTGGAATAAATACGGGCGCATATACCGCATTAACGAGTCGGGGGACGTACTCAATATGGTCAGCGCCCGGGATATTAAAATGGACTATGTCCATGCCATCGAGGTCGCAAATGATAAGGTATATGCAGTATACTCCGTCAACATCCCTCTGATCAAGGAGGATTACAAGATATACAGAGTGGCCATATACGGACCCTATCTGGAGATCATTAACGCCTCCAAGCCTTTTATAATCGATTCCGATGAGAGGATATCCAGTATCGATATCATCGGTGACGCTGTCTATGTCACCACTGTCGGGTTCAATGGAGATAAGGCCAATGTATATGATCTGACTTCATCCATCCCCGAGCTTGATGAGCAGGGATTCCTTACGCAGGAGGCAGAGGCAGAGGTTGATCAGGATGCCCTGAACGGGCTGAAAAGACAGACGTCCATAGTCTACAGGACAAGTGAAGGCGGGAGATTCTTCAGCGAAGCATACTACGACGGAGAGACGGTGGTCATAAGCTATGACACCGATCGCCTTACAGGCAAGTTCGCTCCGGATCTCAGTGTGAGCTCCGCCGTATCCAAGATGCATTTCAATCTGGCCCAGCTGGTAAGACTCTATTTCAATTACCTTTCATGGTGGATCGCCGGTCTGATCATAATGATCATACTGACCATACTGTTGATGATACTCTTAAGGCACAAGAACAGATCCGTCTATACCTTTGTGGCGACAGAGGTCGTATATCTGATAATGCTTTCCGGAGCTATCTTCTTCGTCAAGCAGCAGTTTGACAGGTCGGAACTTCGACAGAATGTCAGATACGGAGTTCTGGGAGCAAATCTGATGTATGACTACATGCCCAATCTCGGCAAGACCGACTTCTCTGACCGTGATTTCTATGAGAGCGATGGATACCAGAACATGGTCACCGCCTTAAGGAGATTTTTCCAAAGCGGATATAATGACGAGATCTTTTATGACATGTTCCTCATTAGGACCAAAACAGGAGTCATAGCAGTGGATGTAGGCGGATTTGCCAGGGAGAATGCATCCTATGTATACGGCAGTGCGATGAATGATGTCAGACAACAGCTCATGAAGCACTCATCCATGGCATATTCAACCTTTAAGATAATGGACGAGAACATGGTGGCAGTAGGTATCCCCAATGCGGATCCGTCAATAGATACCGCCATGATCGTCATATGCAGGGAAACCGGCGTCTACAACTACCTTTGGAGCGATATGAGATATGTGGTACTGTTTTTCGTCATCGCATTCCTGATAGGCAGTTTGATAATAGCTCTGATCTTTTATGTACAGACCAGGGACCTGGCTTATCTGGAGCATACCATGCGTGATGTTGCACTGGGACGTACCAGGATCGCGGTACCTGAGACTCCGGCGCAGGATATGACAGGCATGTGGAATTCTCTTTCCGAGATCGTCAAGCGCATGGAAGAGATCAACTATGATAAGTTCAAGATATTTGAGGCATATTACAGATTTGCGCCCAAGAATGTAGAGACCATCATGGGCAAGGATTCCATCTTTGACGTGAAGAACGGAGATACCACCAAGGTAGACGGTACATTGATGCTCCTTTCATCGGAAAAGGGAGACAGGATCGAGAAGAGGGTGGAGAGCCTCACCAGTGTCATGTCATACATGAGCAGGTTCACGGAGAAACAGGAAGGCATCATGGTATCACAGGACAGCGCTCTTTCGGTGCTCAAGTTCTTCTTCCTGGATGATTATATGCAGACCGTACAGGGAGCTACTCAGTTCCTTCACAGGAATTCCTCCGACGTGGACGCAGGGTTTGTATCGGGCTTCCTTTATAACGGATCCTTCGTCTACGGCGTAGCCGGAGTGACCTCTCAGAGCCTTAGCTTTATCACATCAAAGAATTCCAGGGTCTATGAGGAGTATGCAACGTGGTTCAATGATCTCAGGATCCCTCTCGTCATAACGGAAAGCGTCATGAAGAGAGAGAATACGGGACAGGTAAGATACATAGGCTTCATCATGCTGGATGGAGGCAGGAGAAGGATAGACCTGTATGAGGTCATAGACGCCGAGTCGGCAAAGATCAGACAGCTTAAGCTGGCATCAAGGGATAAATTTGAGGAAACACTGAACCTTGTATATTCAAAGGAATACTATCTTGCAAGGAACAGGTTCTCGGAGATCTTAAAGGAATGTCCGGAAGATAATCTGGCCAAGTGGTATCTCTTTGAATGCGAGAGCTACCTCAACAGTGAGACGGATCCGGCACTTGAAGGCGCTCTGCACATACGGTATGACGAACAGGAAATAAGGTAATATGGGCGATAATCTTTTCAGTGTATTAATATCGACGATCAAATCGCGGTTTGCGGCCATAGTCTCAAAACTGAGGCTGTGGCTTTCCTGGAATTATGTAAGGACCCGTGTAGTAGGCGTCATCAGAGATTTCTTCTTCAAACTCTTAGATGTAAAGCCCAAGAACAAGAACGACTATTACACCATCTTCGGCTGGATGATCAGCAAGAAGCTGGCTTATGCGGCCATCATAATAGTCGGGGTCTTAAGCATATGGTACATAGGAGCAAATACAAAGATCTTCAGTTACTTTACCCAGAACGGCGGAATAAGGACTTATTCCTATAATTCGGTTCTGTTAAGGCTTGCCAAGGACAAGGTGAGGATCAAGGCAAAGTCGGGATATGTGGCATATGAAGGCGATGTGAGCAAGGGTTATGCCACGGGAGAGGGATCTTTGTACTCCAAGGACAATGTGATGCTCTATAACGGAAGCTTCCTTAAGAATCGCTACGAAGGGAGCGGAACACAGTACTATGAGAGCGGAGCCTTGAAATACAACGGAGCCTTCCATAACAATCTGTACGAAGGAGAAGGGACACTGTACCGGGAGGATGGTACCGAGGAGTACGAGGGAACCTTTTTCGCAGGTATGAAGGAAGGCCATGGGAAGCTTGTGGACGGAGGCAACAACGCTCTTTACGAGGGCAGCTTTGCGGCAGACGAGATAGTATACAGCGAGCTTCTGGATAAAAGCGCAGATGAGATAAGGAATATGTACTTCGGCAAGCAGATCCTCTATGAAGAGGATGGGGATCTGGGAAGTGACTCGGTGATGTATCTGAAGGATAT
>JAEEGL013130976.1_pt1 | contig 10500 bp, 6 predicted proteins | sample 9134231 | NCBI WGS metagenome assembly JAEEGL01 (sample SAMN16246548, study PRJNA631951) | gut metagenome | biome: gut microbiome; feature: rumen; material: fiber-attached | host: Bos | place: Iran: Karaj | collected 2018-10 | reverse complement strand
TCTGCAGTATTCATGGTAAAAGATGGTTATAAGTGGGCTAAGGTAGTATTTGTTACTGCAGCATCATATTTAACAATCGTTACTGTAACTGCAACAATGGGTTATTATTTCTTATATGATTATGAAGGTGCGTTATATGTTTCATTATATGTAATTGCTGCATCTGTATTAATGATTTCTACATTAGTTGCTGGTTTAATTTCATTCTTACCTGAAACTGAAGCTAAAGAAGAAGTAAAAGCTGAAGAGACTAAGGAAGAAGTAGCTGAAGAAAATGTAGAAGCAACTGAAGAAGTAGCTGAAGATACTAAAGCTGAAGAAGCTCCAGTTGAAGAAAAAGAAGCTGAAGAAGAAAAGACTGAAGAATCATCAAATGATGATGAAGTTAAACTTGATTTTGGCGATAATAATTAATTAAATTAGGCTCGATGAGCCTAATTTTTTTTAAAAATCTTTAATTATAATTATTTTATTTATTATTAATAAGTTTTATAATGTTAAACGGAGGTTTTTATAATGGGTAAATTAAATAAAAAATTAATTGAAAAATATGCTAAAGATTCATTTGAATTAGTAGAAAATGAATCTGAAACAACAACTAAAATCGGTGGTAATCCACTTGTTCCTGCAAATTTTAGTTGGCCTATTTCAAATGGTGAAAAAATTCCATTTTTTATGCAGGTTAATTTTGGTGAGGTTAATGCTGATAAGAAAGTGAAATATTTACCATCATCAGGTATTTTATATATCTTCCTTGATGATGATGTAATTAATTCAAATTATCCTTTAGAAAAGGGTGAGCATTACGAGGTTATATATGTAAATGAAGGAATTGATAATTTACATGAAGAAGAATCTGATACAAAGACATATGAAGAAAAATATTTCAATGTAAATAAGATCAAGATGTATCCTAACCATGAAGAATTTAGTGATTTATATGAATATATAGAGGATGCTGATGAAGATATTCAAGATGAATATTTTGATAATTATCATTTTATAGAAAATGATTATGGTTTTTTAGGTGGTTATCCTCAGATATTCCAATCAAGCTATCTTCAAGATAATGAAAGTCAGCTACTTCAACTTGAAAGTGGTGATGATTACATGTGGGGAGATGATGGCTTCCTTCAATTCTATATGAGTAATGAAGCACTTGAAAAATTAGATTTTACTGATGTTAAAATTAATCTTGAAACAACATAGAGAATTAAAATAGGTTGATTATATTAGTATAAAAGTAAGGATTGTTGCATTGTATAAATGCATCAATCCTTTTCTTTATAATAAATAATTGAGTAATTACCATTAGCAATTATGTTAAAACAAAAAAGATTTGTTAAAATATATATTTAATTATAAAACGAAATATGATATAATTGTTGCGATTTTATTTATATGGAGGGAGAAGAATATGAAAATAAAACGTTTAAGTGTTCTTTTTGTATTATTATTTATATTTCTTTTATTACCACTTTTTAGTTGTAATAAAAATGGTTCACATAATATATCAAAAACAGATTATATTGATAATCCTATAACAAGTGATGAGACAACAACACAAGGGAATATAGATTTACCAACACCACCAAAGATTCCTGAAGGAATTGATCCTGAGGAAATATCATTAACATATGCAGCAATATCATTAGATCTAATGTCATATGGATATAATGTTTTTAATGCTAAGGCTCAAAACAGTATAGGTTCGGAATATGGACTAGGTTATTGTGATTATCAAGAAGGATATGAATTTGATAATGAAGATAAAACTTATCTTTTATCAGGATTCATAAGCTTTTCACCAAATGGAGGCACAATATTTGATGATAAAGACATTTTTGATTTAACATATCTTGTGCCAATTGATGAAAAAGCAAATGAAATAGAAAATGAAGAATATTGTTATATAGTTGATTATGCTGAAAAGGGATTACCAAAAGGACATTTCATTGTCAATGATAGATATGTAAAATATGAAATAATAGATGGAAATGTTGAAATTGAATCCCTTGAAAACATCAAAAGCAATTATGATTTAACAATTGGATCAATATATAATTACGATATAGAAGATTATATCTTCATCCCTTATGATGAGATATCATCAGACCCAATTGAATATGTACCACTTGTAAGTGAAATAAATGAAGAAGAATTAAAAACAGAATTAGAAAATGTGTTAGACAAACAGGAAAGTGATGGATATTTTCTTGAGAATGTCACAATAGGATATATCTCACTTGACGCCTTAAATTCGTTAAGAGGAGTATTAACACAAGAAGATAGAATAAATGGTTATTCATATGAAGAATTAAATTCGGTTGAATATGATAGTTCAAAACAATATATGTGTTTTGAAGAAGATGGCTCAATCGAATTTAAAGATTTGCCACCATTTCCAAAGACAGAAAGAAAGAATTTAATTGATTGGATTGTAGATGGCTTAATTCTAGCAGGAACTGCGGCAGTTGCAGTAGTATGTGCAGTATATATGGGACCTGCAGGAGGAGTTATAGCTGCAGGACTTATAGGAGCAGGAATTCAATATTTCCAAGAAACAGTAATAGGACAAAAGAAATTTAGTGAAGTCAACTGGGCAAAAGTAGGAATAATGGGAGTATCAGGAGCTATAAGTGCGGTTATACCATGCTCAGGAGTACTAGGATATGTAGCTGCCGGAATAGTAGGTGGAGCTACAAGTGCTGCAATAGCCGCAGTTGATGGTGCACCATTAGAAGATATTTTACTTGAAGGAGCCAAGGGAGCATTAACATCTGTAATATTACATGGATTATTCGCATCTTGTTTTCCAAGAAACACAAAAATATTAACTGACAAGGGATTATTACCAATTGAACTTATTACAGTAGGTACATTGGTTGCATCATACAATATATACACAAAAGAAATTGAATATAAACCAGTAAAAGATGTATATAAAAATTATGCAACATCTTTTACAAATGTTTTATTATCTGATGGAGAAACAATAACATCCACATCAAATCATCCATATTATATACCTGAATTAAATACATACATTTCTGCAAATGAATTAGAAAAAGGAATGAAGGTACTTAATGATGAAGGACAATTATTAGAAATAATTGATATTAATTCATTTTATCAAGAACAAGAAGTATATAATTTAAATGTGGAAGACAATCACAATTATTTTGTAGGCGAAGATGAAATCTTAGTACATAATAAGTGTAGCTCATCAGCAAGAAGCAAGGCTGGTAAGACAGCAAGAGCCGAAGCCCTAGACGATGTAATGAGTGGAAATGAACAGGCAATTCAAAGATGGGGATTACATCCTGAACTATATGAAAGTGATGCTAGAATTGTAGAATTTGTTCAGAAAAATGGACGCTGGCCAGTATTAAAAACTGATGGATTTCAGTGTGAATTTGCCCATGCAGTAGATGTAAGTAGATTAAATAAGGCTTTAAGTGATGGGGTAATTTCAGAAAGTCAATATATGGAATTTATAACAAGTCCAATGAACGGAATGTTAACATCACGCAGTACACATTTAACAGTTTTACATGGCGGGAATTTCAAAAATTATACAAATACTGATATGGTTTGTTATTTAAGAAGTGGTATCAGTGATTATGTTAAAAAAATATTGAAAGCCATAGGTGAAAAAATATGAGTGTAGATTATATAAAATTATTAAAAGACAATTTAAAAGATTTTGGTGAATGGACTGAAAGAGAAAATAGTTTTACACAATGTACATTAATTAAACTAGGATCTAGAAATTATTTTAATGAGATATTTTATCCTGCCAAAGATGAAGAAAAAATAAAAAAAGAAATAGAAGAAACAGAAACATATCTAGAAAAAAAATTAAGTGATGAATTTCTTGATTTTTTAAAACAAACTGATGGATTTTTAGCATATTCTGGTAGTCTTAAAATTTATGGATTAGGTATATCAGCATTTAATTGGTGTATTATTCCTAATAATCCAAAATTTTTATTCAAAGATACATTAAATAAAATTTATCCATCATTTTATGTTATTGGATTCTTTTGTGTAAATCTTATCTGTTTAAGTTCAGAAAAGAAAGGTGTATTTATTGTAGATAAGGAAACATGGACAATTCTAATGGAATTTGATTCCTTATATGCTTGTATAGAATATGCCTTAAAATTTTTAAGACCATGTTATGATGATGAAGGATATATTTATCCAGAATATCCAACTCTTATACGTAATCATATGAAGACAAAAAAGATTTGTTAAAATATTATACTCGGGAGGTTTAATATGAAAATAATTAATAAAATATCATTGATTATATCAACGGGAATATTGTTGTTGATGGTCTCTATATTTTTGATTATCAATACATTTTATTCTTCAAAAGCATACGCAAGTGAAGATTATAAATATTTAAATGATTTAAGTGGCACCTATATTATTAAGAATTATTCATCACTTAGTGATGATGATTATTATTGTCTTAGTATAGAAGAATCTTACGTATCAAGAGAAGATTTTGATGCTCCTGGAATCAATATTCATGAGCTAAAAAAGCCTGCTCCAGCTTATCAAAGATTTGAATTTATTCTTGATGAAATTGAAAATGGTATGGCAATTTATTCTATAACTTCCAATATAGATAATGATGGTAGGCTCGATGTTATAAATGGTAGTTTTACTGAAAGAAATGGTCTTCATTTTTATCATAAAAACAATTCAGATGCTCAAAAATGGAGTGTAAGAACAAAAGACAATGGTAAAACTGTACAAATCTTTAGTTCAGTACATCCTGAATTTTTTCTTGCAAATAACGGATTTGGCAAATGTATTATTACAACAACACAAAAACAAGCAAATTGGGAATTAATTAGCACTGCGGGAAATATTGGTTTAAATTCACAAACATATATCTTAGATGATAAAACTGATTATGATATTAGTGGTAAGGAGCCTGTTTCAAGATTTCTCTCACCTTTAGATGACGGAAGTGGTATTATTTCAGATGTTGTTAATTTTGGTGTTAGTGGTGCTGGGTTAGAAAAGAAAGAATATAATAATACATTAGCTATTTCAGTTCCTTATACATCAAAATTTGCTATTAATACAAGCTTTGTTTATGGAAGTATAGATGAAAATGTTAAATGGGAAAGAAATAGAAAAGTAGGCGTTGCTAATGCTGGTGGTAAAGAAAGAGACTGGGCTATAGATACTGATGATTGGAAAATGTATGATTCATCAGGAAATGGAGAAGAAGTTGGACTTGGCATGTATATCATCGAGAAGTCTGATGATGGAATAAATTGGAAAAATTATATAATAAAATCTTTTGTTTCAGAAAATAGAGAACAAGATATATTTGAAATAGATGGTAATTTAATAGCTAAAGGTGTTTATTTAAGAATATCATTTCTATTTGAGATTTATGCACATTGGACCGTATCTAAAAATGATAATAAATATATATGGAAAAACATTAGAGAAGTAAGTGATCCTATATTTGTCTGTGTAGATGGTTTTGCTGAAGATGGATTTGGCTCAGTAACTGTAAACGATCTTGATTTTGATGCTCCATCAATTGATGAAGAAGAAAGTGGCTTTTCCATAGAACAAATAAAAAAAGCTCAAACATTGACTGATGAATCTTGGACAACCAAGGGATTTAAAATTAATTGTGCATTTCCTTCTTATAAAATAGAAATACAAAAAAATGATGGATATTATATAACTGTATCTGATGGATATGAAGTTAAAGAAAGCGGAAGATATAAAATACGTGTAACTTCAGGTCTTGGCCTTGTAAAAGAAATTACAGTTTATGTTTATTCATCTTCTGAATTAATGGAACAGTATTTTGGTGGTATAGCATTTTCAAATGCTACAAATGAAAATGGATTTGTAAGAGGAAAAAGAATATTAAGTGGAAATAGCACTTTCCTTGAAGAAAATGATATTAAATTAAATTATTCTTTTGCCACTGTACCTGTTTTTGAAAAAGGATGCAAAATAAGTTATGGAAAAACATCATTATTCCCTAAATTAAAAGGTATCATATCATATGAATCTGAAGATGGTAGTGAATCATTTAATTTCAATTCATATGATTACGGATATCAGAAGGAATTAAATATTCCAGGGCATTATTTTGCTGAAGTATCAAATGAATCAAAATCTGGAAGAATTATTAGTTACAGCTTTGAATGGTGGGTTGTTGATAAAGCACCAGGACCTGCAATAAATGAATTATTAATAAAAGAAAAATCACAAAAAACTTATGATTTAATTCCTACATATTATGGTGTTATAGTAGATGGTGATAAATATACATTCATTGAAGAAGATAATTTGGTTGAAAAAAATCAAGTAATGTATTATGCATTTAGAGATTACAATTCTGCATTATCATTTGCTTTAAGAGTTGAAAAAGAATATACATCAAAAACATCAGATGGAATGTTTATCTACACTCGTAGTAATTATGGTCCTAATATCAAATTAGATGAATTTGATCTTTTTGATGCAATGTATAAAAATGCGAAGGACAACGTTCAGAAAATGTATTTTTCAAACGCATCTGAAGAATCAATGAAAATTTTTAAAATATATGATGAAGAAGGCAATGTAAAAACATATGATGATGGTGTTACTGAAACAGTTGCATATTGCATTGAAGAAGGAACAAATTACTGTGTAGTAACAACTGATAAAGTAGAACTTGCAAAATTAACAGCTCGTCAGCCCTATATTAATAATTTTGAATTTATTTCAAATCCACTAGATAGTACTTCAGTAGAGCTTATTGATGAAAATTCTAATGTCTATAATATTAATTATGATGAAAAGGTTGAAGATCAGCTAAAAGAAGCAAATGCACCATCAGGTAAATACACTGTCGTAGAAAAAACCATCTATGGTGACACTAATTCATATGATGTATATTACATTGAAAAAGGCAGTAAGTGTGATACTATATTAACAATTAGTATAGATGGAAACAATGTCTTATTTTCTTCAGAAGATAATGATACAATTATTAATGATATAAATTCTTTCACATTAATAAATGGTGAAAATAAAAATGATTTCCATAGTCTTGTTTTAATTGATGATGGAAATAAAAAAATCCCATTCGATATTAATGAAATAAAAGAAGATAAAAATATAACATTTACTGAAAAAGGATCTTATACAATATTCGTAGAAGATAGATTTGGTAATAATTATAGTTTTGAAATAAATATTGAATAATATCATAATAAATTAGGCTCGGATGAGCCTAATTTTTAATTTACAATTGAATTTATATTAATTAAAGAATAAAATTTATTTGTATACAAATAAAGGAGATATTTATGTATAAGCTTGGATTATTAGGATTTGGTAAAATGGGTGGTTCAATTATTAATGGATTAATTGAATCTAAAAAAATAGAAAGAAAAGATATTATTATTATTTATTCATTAAATAAAGAAGATATTTTAAATGGAGGCTTTGTTCTTGCTAAAGATGAGCTTGATGTTTATCAAAATAGCGAAATAGTATTATTTGCAATAAAGCCTCAACAATTTCCAGAGGTTATGGAAAAATTAAAAGATTCAAATAAAAAGCCTAATCTTTTAATTACAATTGCGGCAGGTATTACAATTTCATATTTACAAAAATCATTAGGTAATGAATTAGAGGTTGTAAGATTCATGCCAAATTTAGGTGCTCAAATCAATATGGCAGTATCTACAATGGCTCATTCAAATAATGTATCTAAGGCTAATTTAGCTTTTGCAAGATCAATGTTTGAATCTATTGGATCTGTTACAGAAGTATCTGAAGATAAAATAAATATATTATTACCATTAAATGGCTCATATCCTGCATATATTTGGTATTTTATTAGATCATTTGTAAGATATGCTAAAAAGAATGGAATAGATGAAAATGATGCAAGAAAAATGCTTGCAGATGCAACACTTGGTTGTGCGACATTATTAAATTCATCACCTAAGGATTTAGATACATTAATTAATGATGTATGCTCATACAAGGGTACAACTATTGAAGGTGTATATGTATTTGATGATAAGAAATTAGATGATATAGTTTATGAAGCATCAGAAAAATGTGCAAATAGAGGAAAAGAATTAGAAAAATAATGATATTAAAAACCGTGATTATTTGATATAATAAAATCACGGTTTTTATTATATTGGAGAAGTTATGAAAATTAAGGTAGAAAATATAATATATAAATTAATACCAATAATTATTTTATTTGCATTTTCTTGTGCTTCAGGATTTGTATTTTTCTATAAAGGATATCCTCTTGGAGATGATTCATTTTTTCATTATTCACATATAGAAGATATATATATATCAATTAAAAGAAATAATTATACTGCAATATCAACATATATTACAGGTGGAATAGGATATGGTAAAAGATTATTTTATTCACCATTATCTCATTTTTCAATTGCTTTATTTGGGGTAATATTAGAACCATTTGGTATATCCTTATTACAATCAGTAAAAATAGTATTATTTTTATCTATTTTTATGTCAGGTATATTTGCATACCTTATTGGTATGAGAATGACAAAAAATAGGGTATTATCAATTATTATAGGTGCAACATATTTATTTATGCCTTATAAATTATTTTGCACATTTGAGCGCTTTGCGATAGCAGAAGCTATAGCTATTGCATTTGTTCCTTTATTCTTTTTAGGCTTATATGATTTTGTTCATATGAAGGAATTAAAAATAAAGCCTTTTATAGAAATAATATTTGGTGCCTTATTTTTATATTTATCACATAATACAACTGCATTATATTCATATACTGCAGGTGGTATTTATTTAATATTTTATTTTAAAAATATTTATAAATTATTTAAAGATAAAACAACATTATTATTTACTATAGTATCAGTAATTATATTATTAGGATTATTATCATTTTTCTTATTTCCTACATTAGAATTATATAATAAGAATTTTTATAATGTATCAGATCCAGAAAGAATGTGGACTAACCTAGATTATATAAAGGGTAGAGCATCATCTAATTATATTTATTCTGGATTCTTAAATTTTGATTTCTTATCTGGATATTATCCTAAATATCAATTATATTCAGATATTATATTTTCTTTATCATTTACAATATTATTTATTGTAATAAGTGAAATGTTAAAAAATATAAATGTAGAAAATAAAAAAATATTAAATATTAAAATATTTAGATATTATTTTGCAATACATAAATATATTTATTATTTAATCCCTGCAATAATTTATTTAATTGCTTCATTTAAGGTATTTAATCATATTGAAGCAGCTTATGCTTCAATAGTGTTATTAATATTATATGTAGCATATAATTTAATTTCTGAAATAAAATTAAAAGAAGAAATAAATATTAAAAAGAATATATTAATGGATAGAACATTTATATATTCATTATTAATGCTTGTAATCACATTATTATTTATATTTATTCCTGATACATGGAATATTGTATTAAAGCCATTTTATGTTATTCAATTCCCATTTAGATTATTTTTCTTAGTAGGAATGTATTTTACATTATTAATGTCTTCAATATTAAAATATTTTGATAAGAATAAGGTAGTTATTTTATTATCAATGGTAAGTATTTCATTTATTATTACAATGACTGAAGCTAATGTTGAAAAAAGAATGGAAAAAACAAAAGAAAATCCTTCATATGCTTATGAAATAAATGAAGATAATTTAACTAAGCAAAAGCATGAGGTAGGATTTAATTTTGAATATTTCCCTAAAATATATTATCCTGGTGATGAATATGAATCAAAATATTCAAATTCATTATATTTACAAATTAAATCATTAATTTCTAAAGATTATTATGGTAATAATTTTGAAAATAATTTAGAGCCAGTATTCTTAGAAGGAGATGGATTAATAAATAATTATAAACTAAATACTCCTAAGATGACATTTAATATTGAATGTAATAATGATTCATTAATACAAGTACCTTTAATTTATTATCCTGGCTATGAAGTAATAATTACTAAAGGTAAAAATGAAGAAACTGTTAAAGCAAAAGAAGTAGATGGTTTAGTATCATTTAATCTAAAAGAAGGTAATTATAAAATAGAAATTAATTATAAAGGATCAACTATTAGAAAAATATCTTATGCATATTTTATGTTATCAATAGTAGGCTTAATGGCATTTTATCAATTATATTTCTATATAATTATTTATAAAAAGAATAAAGATAATAATATTTTCACTCAATAAGGAAGAGAATTATCTCTTCTTTATTGACAATGAAAACATTTATGATATAATTTTATTTGTTATGCCCGAATGGCGGAATTGGCAGGCGCGCCAGACTTAGAATCTGGTACTTCGGTGTGCAGGTTCAAGTCCTGTTTCGGGCACCAGAATAAAAGCTCCTATTTGATAGGAGCTTATTTTTATATATAATTAAATTATGGAGTGATATCGAAGTGG
>JAEEGL012580510.1_pt1 | contig 10500 bp, 6 predicted proteins | sample 9134231 | NCBI WGS metagenome assembly JAEEGL01 (sample SAMN16246548, study PRJNA631951) | gut metagenome | biome: gut microbiome; feature: rumen; material: fiber-attached | host: Bos | place: Iran: Karaj | collected 2018-10 | reverse complement strand
ATCTGCCCCTGACGCGAATTTAAGTTCAGATGAACTTGCAAAAGCTTTCGCTGACGGAGAAGTGGAGAACAACGGTGGCTGGTTTGTCAGAGCGGGAAATAAGGTATACTACAAGCTCTTCAACACCAGAAGTCTTCAGAGGACGACTCTGTGGGGCAATCTTGAGGAATTGGAAGAAGAGCATGAATCAGAGCTTAAATGTTATGATTTGGATTCCAAAACAGTAAATACTGTGGGCAAAGTAGTAGGAAACGGTAAGCTTTTTGCAACTACAGAGGGTTTTGTTCTAAAGGAGCCCTTAAAGGCAGGTTCTGTGCTCATTAAAACAGATGGCACAACCCAAAGACCTTATGTTGCAGGCAATCCCGTTGCAGTATCAGAGGATGGAAGATATCTTGCTACAACCGATTACCCTGAGGCGGGTGGCGATGTTTCACACATTGTTTACTGCGAAGGAGAGGAAGTATATAAATTCGTGGAGGGTGACGCGGACTATGCGAACATCTACGGCTTTGCAGGCGATGACCTCATAGTCATGAACAATTATTATTCTGATAACAGATTCGTAATCTGTTCTTATGACGAGAACGGGCAGTGCACAGAACTCGGTGAATTCAATTCCGGTGATGATGGATTGATGTCATATCCTGAGTTTGAACAGATGTTAACGGATGGTTCCGACGTCTATATTATGGTTGCATACTATGAAGGCACAGGTCACTTCCTTGCTACCTACAACCTCTACAAGGCTACAGTTGGTGCTGCAGGCAGCCTTACTGAAGTTCAGATAAACTTTAGCGGCGAAGAGGAAATGGTACCCAAGATCTATCTCGATGGCGGTAAGATTGCATTTGCAAATAATCTCAAGGGAGAGCTGGGAGAAGTGGACAGTGATCTGGTTTACTATGACGCTCCGGACCATTATGAGATACTCAAGAACTTCTTTATATCATCTCCGTATGGTGATGATCTCTACGGTGACTTCCTCCATGAAGCGGTTGCATTCGGCGACGTTGGATTCACTCTGAGTTCCCGAGGACACAGGGATGAACTTGGCGACATCGGTTGGAGATACGCCTACGACCTGAACAGTCTCGACTATACAGTCATCCCCTTCGGTCCGGATGACCGCGATGAGGAAGGTCTTGCGAAGAACAGTGAGTTCCTTGAGATGCAATACTCAGTAGGCTGGGGAGACGGCGACATCGCAATGGAAGACCTCACAGGCACCTGGCAGATGTACTCTTTCGAGGCCGAGGGCTACCACGGCTACGCCGAATCCGACAACTACTTCGAAACCCTCGAGTTCGCCGCAGATGGCGGCCTCACCTACACCACCCAGAACACAGAAACCGACGCAACCGCCACCGTCTACGAACTCAAACAAGTTACCCCCGACGGTGACGACATAGCTTTCTCTTATGAAACTGAGGATGGTAAGCTTCACATCGACATCCTTGCTTTGCACGAAGAAAAGCTCGATATCTCTACTATCATTTACGATGATGATGGTATGCCAAGTGGCAGTGAGAGTGTATTTCTTAAACAATAAATAGCTTGCATTTACTGTATATTGTGGTTAGAATAGGTTTGATTACAAAATATATGTTTTGTTTAAGGAGGGAAAAGTATGAAGAAAGGTTTAAAATACGCAGGGGGACTCGTTGTTGCTATGTTCGCCGCTGCATTCATGTTTGCATTCATGCCGGCAACCGCATTGAGTGCAAAAGCAGCTGTTAATGTTACTTACAGCGAGACAACAGCTACTGTAAATAATACAACCGGCAGAATCATCTATAAGGCAAACGGTAATAAAACTATTACCATCCAGCCTAAGCAGATCGCAAGAAACATACTGAAGATATCTATCGACAATCCTCAGTATAAGATCCAGAACATCAAGTGCAATAAGAATCTCAAGTACAAGATCACACGTAAGCACTACAATGAAGAAGAGGATTTCTGGGATTATTACCTGACATTCTACTCAGCTATAGCTAAGAATTACACATTTAAGTTCAGTGTTGCAGGTCAGGAGTACTCAGTTGCTATCAATGGAATGCCTCCGATCAAGAGTGTAATGTGGGGCATCAGTGAGCTCACAACCAAGAATGGTGAGCTTGGAAGCTACAATTACGTAACAGTAGCAAGCAAGGGTAAGCTTTCCGTTAAACTGAACAAGGGCTATGCACTTAAGTCAATCGACATAGGTGAGTTCAGACATGATACAGATGCATACTCCAACAAGAAGACAGTAATTCAGTGGAGAAAACAGAAGAATAACAAAACTCTTAAACTCAGCAAGCTTCCTCAGATCGATGAATCTGATGAAACATATGAGGAGAGTATGATCTCTACAACAGTTATCAGAGTCAGCTATATCAATAAAAAGACAGGTCAGGAAGGATATACTGATTATTATTTGAACAGATTTGTTGACTCCAAAGATGATGATGACTAATATATAATAAGCATTGACGTCCGGAAGCGTGACTGCTTCCGGACATTTTTTATAGGTACTATTTGGGTCAGATATATACTGTTGTTTATAGGGGAGTATGAAAAAATGAGTCCGAAAAAGATACGTAAAGAGAGAATTGTAGTTAAGGTTGGAACATCAACAATCACCAATGAAAATGGTGGTATCGATATCCATCAGATAGACCTCTTGTGCAGAGCACTGGCAGGCCTTGAGAATCTGGGATATGACGTAGTGCTTGTGAGCTCAGGTGCTATTGCAGTAGGAGCCAATAAGATGAGACTTAGTCAGAAGCCGAAGGATCTGCGAATGAAACAGGCTGCAGCATCCGTTGGACAGTGCGAACTCATGCACCTCTATGACAAACTTTTAGGTGAATACGGAAGACTTGTAGGTCAGATTCTTTTGGATAATGCGGATGTAGAGAATCCGGAGAGAAGAGAAAACCTTAAAAACACTTTCGATGCGCTTCTTGAAAACCACATAATCCCGATAGTAAATGAAAACGACTCTGTCAGCCACGCAGAGATTGAGTCAGATCAGAAGCTTTTCTCAGATAACGATATGTTATCAGCTATTGTTGCGGTTTTCTGCGGCGCATGTAAGCTCATCATTCTCTCAGATATTGAGGGCTTTTATGACAAGAATCCTGCTAAGAACCCTGATGCAAAGCTTATCAGCAGAGTAGAGAAAATAGATGAGAAAATCTATGCACTTGCTGAAGGTTCAGGCTCAAACCGTGGAACAGGCGGAATGGTCACAAAGCTTCAGGCTGCAGAGCTCGCCACATCAAAGGGCGTGGACGTACTTATCACTAACGGAAAGAACACAGACTACCTCTATGACATCATAAATAAGAAGCATGTTGGTACACTTTTCGTTGCGAAGGAAAACTAATGGACAAAGTTATAACCACTGAGAGACTGATCCTGCGCGGCTGGAGAGATTCAGACGCCGAAAGGCTGTACTGCCTTGCATCAGTGCCTGAAATAGGTCGCGGAGCAGGCTGGATTCCTCACAAAGATCCCGATTATTCCAAGGCAATTATCAGATCGATCCTTGCAGATGACGGTGAATACGCGATCGTAGTAAAGGATGTTGATGATCTGCCAATAGGCAGTATCGGTATCAGAATCGGTACATCAGAAAAGCGTGGAATCCTAAGAGAGGATGAAGCTGAAATCGGCTACTGGATAGGGAAAGATTACTGGAACAGAGGCTATGCTACTGAAGCTCTGTCAGAACTGATAAGAATAGCTTTCGTAGATATCGGATTAAACCGCGTGTGGTGCAGCTTCTTCGACGGGAACATGCCATCCCGGGCTGTCACAGTCAAATGTGGCATGTCTTTTCACCACAAGAATGAAAACCTCTATAACTCAATGCTTAAGAAGAACTATAACGAAACCATGATGTGCATATCAGCGGAAGAGTACTTTAGAACATAACAAAAAAGCTGCTGGAAGGAAAATCCTTACGGCAGCTATTTTAGTTGATGAAGGTCATTTATTACTGGATGATTCCCTGATGGTACTTGTCATAAATCTCAGCGAGATATGTCTTAACCATCTCGATGTTAGCCATTTTGCGAAGCTCTTCGTTGCCCATGGCAAGTGCAATCTCATCTGCAAGAAGAAGCATATCGTAGATTGCGAGCTTGAACTCAGATCTCTTCATGTTCTCAATGTTTATATCCATGAGAGGAGTACCGAGCTTCATGGTTACGTTATCATCTGCGATACCTGTCTGAACCTGCATGGTGTCGGGATCAAAGTTAACATAGATGATGAGCTTTTCTTTCTCATGCTTCTTAAGAGTAACAGTTGTCTGGTGGCTCTGCTCCATCCACTCATAAAGATCTGTATCATCGGGATGAAGGAGATAGTTGGTCAGCTCCTCACGGTGCTTTTCAACATACTGAAGATATTTACTTGCATTCGGACCTGTATATGACAGCTCAACCTTGAGACCGTTCTCAGTCTTTAAGAGTCTGCACTTTGAAGCCACATCCTTGATCTTCAGTGTGTTCTCTTCACTACCACCAATCATCTTCAATAATCCGGTTTCCAATTCCTGCTTAAATTCCATATTGCCTCCAATTTTATACTCCGGTCCTCCGCCGCTTTTTTTAACATGTATATTACTCTCAGCGGACGCTTTCGCTCCGTAAAAAACGTAGCGGTTCTAATGCCCCAAAATACGTGGCATAAGAACCGACGTTTTTTAAGGCTCGCTTCGTGTAACATACATGTTTTCTCTATCGGCGGAGCACCTCAGTGTAAATAATTAACTAATGTGTTTACTATTTTAGAACGTGTTTAGTATAGCACAATGGCCGTAAAAATGATATACTATTTCAGGTATGCACGATGGTGTAAGGTTTAATTCTATTTCAAGCAAAGCAGGAAAATATGAATGTTGCACGAAGCTGCTTTTGAACACGCCGGTTGTTATGGCGTGTCCTTTACGCCATTACAACCGCTGCGTGTGAGACAGAGCGGAAGCGCCAGCTGAGTGAAACATTTATATTTGCAGGCTGGCTTGAAATGGGATTAAACCGTAAATCGTACATACCGGGAAAAAGTTTGTGAAGTTTGGGTGGATATGGCTACAGGAAATACAAAGAGACGGGGAAGTACGGGGACCCGTCAGGGGACAAAAAGAAATGTTAAAAGATCATCAGCATCTGCAAGAAACAATAGGAGAACAGTTGATGAACCGCTCGATTATGCACTGAGCAGTGAAGTTTCTCTAATCGTTTTTGCAGCGCTTTCGGTCTTTTTATTTTTATGTAATTTTGGCATTTGCGGCTCATTTGGAAATACTATGAGCAGCATACAGTTCGGTCTTTTCGGGCTGGCTGCATTTGTAATGCCTATCGTTATATTTGCAGTGGTGGCGCTCCTTTTATCAAATGGACCAAGCCCAGCGGCGCTCAGGAAGATCATTTCAGGACTGATGCTACTGATGGTATTTTCGATGCTCCTTGAGCTCATCACTGGCAGATGCCAGGGCATGTCACAGTACAGCGCAGAAGAGATATTTAAAGCAGCCAGCGAACACAGAAACGGTGGCGGATTTTTTGCTGGAAGCGTGACTTACCTTCTGTATCACAACCTGTCACTTGCAGGTACGATCATCGTGATGCTGGTTGTGGGACTTATTTGCGGCGGACTTTTCACAAGGAAATCAGTGATCCGCGGTATGAGGACCGGCGGCAAGAAGGTGCTTGAGAGAACTAAGCAGAGCGCTGAGGAATACCGTGATTATCTGGATGAACGTGCGAGAATCCGTGAGGAGGAGAAGCTCAGGCTGGAGGAGGAGAAACAGCTCCTTCTTGAGCAGAAGGAAGATGAGAAGATCCTTCGAATGGATAAAAAGGTGTCCGGCGTGAGCATGGATACTGTCATTGATTCAGATGATAACTATGATGATGTTCCGCTTCCGGAGATCAACCTCTTTGATGAGGATTTTGAAGATGATGAGATGCAGGACTATAACCAGGAGCCGCCTCATCAGAATATTTTCATACCGGATGAAGAGATTCATGATGACATTCATGAGATCAGATACAATCCGGACATTGTGACAGAGGAGAGTACCGGTGGACAGCTGGTACTTAAGGCTGACAGTCCGGTTATAAACGGCAGTCATAAGATCGACTTCGCGGTGGAATCTTATGGTGAGGATGAAAGCAAAATAAATATAGAGGCTTCAGGTAATGCTTCTGATAACAGTGATTCTTATTATGACAGACAGATGTCTGACGAGTCTGATTACGTTGATTCGAATTATGGCAGACAGTCATCTGCAGAGCCTGTAAGAATTGAATCAGAGTCGAAGGCAGATGAGGTCGTAAGTGCAAGACCTGCAGGTAGTAAACCTGTTGCAAGACTTGCTGAGAGAGAAGCTGAGGCGGATACATCAGAGATTCCGATTCATTCTGAGAACTTCGCTCTGGATTATAACGGCGAATATGCTATTCATTCAACTGATTATGTAAAGAGCAGTCGCACAGAGAAGCGTATGCAGGAGGCAAAGGAGAAATCTGTTATTAAACCTCCGGCAGCTAAGTACAAGAAGCCGCCTCTTGATCTCCTGAAGAAGGGCATAAAGGGCAAATCTGACTCTCAGAGCTTCTTAAGGGAAACTGCAAAGAACCTCGAAGAAACACTCGCGATGTTCAACGTAGTCGCAACTGTGACTCATATCAGTCAGGGACCTTCTGTAACAAGATATGAGCTCCAGCCTGAGGCAGGAGTTAAGGTTCGTAAGATCGTGGATCTGTCGGATGATATCAAGATGCATCTGGCAGCTACAGATATAAGAATTGAAGCACCTATCCCCGGCAAATCCGCTGTGGGAATTGAGGTTCCGAATAAAGAGAACAGTCCTGTCGCTATAAGAGATCTTATAGACAGTGAGGAGTTCAGAAAGTCCAAATCCAATCTGACCGTAGCTGTAGGTAAGGATATAGCAGGTAAGATTGTGGTAACAGACATTGCCAAGATGCCGCACCTTCTGATCGCGGGTGCTACAGGATCGGGAAAATCAGTCTGTATCAATACGATAATCATGAGTATTATCTATAAGGCTTCGCCTGAGGATGTAAGACTTATCATGATCGACCCGAAGATTGTAGAGCTGTCTGTTTACAATGGAATACCGCATCTTCTGATCCCGGTCGTGACCGATCCGAAGAAGGCTGCTGCAGCGCTTAACTGGGCAGTTGCGGAGATGACCAACAGATATAAGAAATTTGCCAATGCGAAGGTCAGAGATCTGAAGGGCTATAACGATCTCTGTGAGCAGAGCAAAGATGAAGATATGCAGAAAATGCCTGAGATAGTCGTAATCGTCGATGAGCTTGCGGATCTGATGATGCAGTTCAAGAACGAGGTTGAGGATTCTATCGTAAGACTGACCCAGCTGGCGAGAGCTGCAGGTATTTATCTGATAATCGCTACTCAAAGACCTTCGGTAGACGTAATTACAGGACTTATTAAAGCTAATATTCCGAGTAGAATTGCTTTTGCTGTTTCCAGTGGCGTGGATTCCAGAACTATTCTGGACAGTAACGGAGCAGAGAAGCTTATCGGTAAGGGAGATATGCTTTTCTTCCCGCGTGGATACAACAAACCCGCACGTGTTCAGGGATGTTTTGTATCGGATGAAGAGGTTTCATCAGTTGCCGATTTTGTTAAGGACCAGTCAGTTGCATCCAGCTATGGTGAGAATGTTCAGGAAGAGCTTTCTAATTTTGAGGTGGCGTCAAAGTCACAGGCAGGTGCACAGGTTGCAGATACAGGTGAGGGAGCTTCGGGCTTTGATCCGCTTTTCGCCCAGGCCGGTGCTGCAATAATAGAAAAGGAAAAGGCTTCCATAGGAATGCTGCAAAGACTCTTTAAGATAGGCTTCAACAGAGCAGCCAGAATTATGGATCAGCTTAGTGATGCTGGGGTTGTTGGACCTGAGGAAGGAACCAAGCCCAGAAAAATACTTATGTCCAAGGAAGAATTTGAACAGCTTATAAATGAGCAGGGATAAATGAAAGGTTCTAGGAGGAGTAATTATGGCATTTAAATCTGACATTGAAATCGCACGTGAAGCAGAGCTTTGGCCGATCAAAAAAGTGGCTGAGAGAATCGGAATCGAAGAGGACGATCTCGAGTTATACGGAAAGTATAAGGCAAAGCTCTCAGAGGAATACTTACAGAAGATAAGTAAGAATGAAAAGGGCAAGCTTGTTCTTGTTACTGCTATCAATCCCACACCTGCAGGTGAGGGAAAGACCACAACCAGTGTAGGTCTTGGAGATGCACTGACAAGACTCGGCAAGAAGACAATGATTGCTCTTCGTGAGCCCTCACTCGGGCCCTGCTTTGGTATCAAGGGCGGTGCTGCCGGCGGCGGATATGCTCAGGTAGTTCCTATGGAGGATATCAACCTTCACTTCACCGGAGATTTTCATGCCATAACTTCTGCAAACAACTTACTTGCAGCTCTGCTTGATAATCACATTCAGCAGGGTAATGAGCTCCAGATTGATACGAGACAGATCATCTGGAAGCGCTGCGAGGATATGAACGACAGAGCCCTCAGAAATGTTGTCATCGGACTTGGCTCCAAGATGGACGGCTTTGTGAGAGAGGATCACTTCGTAATTACAGTAGCTACGGAGATCATGGCTATTCTCTGTCTTGCAAGAGATATGAAGGACCTTAAGGACAGACTCTCCAAAATAATCGTTGCCTACAACTATGCGGGCGAACCTGTAACGGCTGGTGAACTCAATGCAGTCGGTGCTATGGCAGCTCTTTTAAAGGATGCCATGAAGCCCAATCTCGTACAGACACTTGAGCACACGCCTACATTTGTACACGGCGGACCTTTTGCAAATATTGCGCACGGCTGTAACTCGATCAGAGCAACAGAGGCAGCTCTTCACCTTTCAGATATCACTGTTACAGAGGCAGGCTTCGGTGCTGACCTCGGTGCTGAGAAGTTCCTCGATATCAAGTGCAGAATGCACGGCTTGAAGCCCGATGCAGTAGTACTGGTTGCTACCATCAGAGCGCTTAAATATAACGGCGGCATCCCGAAGGATCAGCTCTCAGAGGAGAACCTCGATGCTCTTAAGAAGGGAATAGTTAACCTTGAGAAGCATATAGAGAATATTCAGCAGTACGGCGTGCCGGTTGTTGTTACGCTCAACAGCTTCCTCACAGATACAGATGCTGAGGTTCAGTACGTCAAGGAATTCTGCGAGATCAGAGACTGCGATTTTGCTATTTCACAGGTGTGGGAGCACGGCGGAGCAGGCGGAGAAGAGCTTGCAAAAGCTGTTATAAACACTCTTGAGAACAAGACTTCAAATTATGCATCTATCTACACAGATGATATGTCACCTGAGGAGAAGATAGAGGCTATTTCAAAGAAGATATATGGTGCTGACGGCGTTGTATATGCGCCCGCTGCCAAGAAGCAGCTTAAGAAGATCGTGGATATGGGTTATGGTAAGCTGCCTGTCTGCATGGCTAAGACGCAGTATTCACTTTCCGACGATCCGGCGCTTCTCGGTAGACCGACCAATTTTGATATAAACGTCAGAGACGTATATGTATCTGCAGGAGCTGGCTTTATTGTCGCTCTTACAGGAAATATTATGACCATGCCGGGACTTCCTAAGAAACCCGCAGCTTTCGGCATTGATGTGGATGACAACGGCAATATAACCGGATTGTTCTGATTATATTAGAACCATTCGCGTACATCCGTAAGATTATGAATTTGTTAAAATAACTGCCAACGGCATCAGAATCCAAGCGGATCATGCCGGAAATGTTTAGAAGGAGCCCTATGGATACAAAGATTATTGATGGCAAAGCTATATCGCAGCAGGTCAAGGACGAGATCAAAGAAAAGACAGCAAAGCTTATAGAAAAGACAGGCGTACAGCCGTGTCTCGCTGTTATTCTCGTTGGAGAGGATCCTGCTTCACAGGTTTATGTGAGAAATAAGAAGAAGGCATGTGATTATGTGGGATTTAAGTCACTGTCCTATGAGCTTCCTGAGAATACCACACAGGAGGAGCTTCTTGAGCTGATAAATAAGCTGAACAACGATGATTCAGTACACGGTATTCTTGTTCAGATGCCTGTTCCGAAGCACATAGATGAGAAGGCGGTTATCGATGCCATCAGTCCCAAGAAGGATGTGGATGGATTCCATCCAATCAGTGTGGGATCACTTTGTATCGGTGAACCCGGTTTCGTATCATGCACACCCGCAGGAGTAATACAGCTCCTCAAGCGCTCCGGAATAGAGATCGCAGGAAAGGAATGCGTGATCATCGGTAGAAGCAATATCGTTGGTAAGCCCATGGCGCTTCTCATGCTCAGGGAAAATGCAACAGTTACAATTGCTCATTCCAGAACAAAGAACCTCAAAGAGGTTACAAAGAGAGCTGATATTATAATAGCTGCCATCGGTAAGCCCAAGGCTATCGAAGCCGATCAGGT
>JAEEGL011271171.1_pt1 | contig 10500 bp, 3 predicted proteins | sample 9134231 | NCBI WGS metagenome assembly JAEEGL01 (sample SAMN16246548, study PRJNA631951) | gut metagenome | biome: gut microbiome; feature: rumen; material: fiber-attached | host: Bos | place: Iran: Karaj | collected 2018-10 | reverse complement strand
GAAGGTATACCCGTGCAGGGGAACGCCCCGAAGGCACCTTCTGTTGTTATAATCGAATCCAACTTGTGCAAATCTAACACTCCTTTTGTCACAACATCGTTTGTGTTAAGCTGGCTCAGTTGATAAAGTTTTTCTCTTAATGTCATCCGTTTTAGGAGGTCTTTTACCCGTTTCTCGATTGGCTGAGAAGAATCCTTATAAATTTCCTTTTTAGCAAATACATGCGTAAATGTAGTACAACAAATAATTAACAAGAAAAATCTAACTTTTTTTTCCATTTTTTCTTTTTTTTTGTTTTCTTACCAGATATCTTCTGGATTCTCTGGATTATCATATACCTCTTTAGGACAAAGCTCCATGTAGTCTAGATAAAGTTCTTTTGAGTTCCCATCCAAAACAGATCGAAAGCGAATATAGTATTTCTTATCAGGTTCCATCTTTTCTTTAAGTAAGATACGACGATGACAATATCCTCCTCCATAACCATTTCGTTCATCTCCTTCGGAACAAGTTATGCTTTTTCCTCCCTTCATGAAGGTATTATTGCGTAGTTTTTTGTCCAACTCCATGTTGTATTGATCATCTTCAGTGTCTTCCTCCCAACCAATAATGTTCCTTACACTGCCATATGTCAAATCGATTGGAATAGATGGGCAATACATGTTATTAGGGTCTGTACCAAAATATATCTGTGCGATGCCACGAAGGTAAGTTGAAAGAATCTTATAGCGTATTTCATAAGTACTTTCTCGAGGAACGGGAGGCAGTACAAAGGTTATATCGTAACGGCCTGTAATTTTTATTTCATCATCGTTCAGATTCATGAAGTTAGCACGATAACAGTTCCAATAGCACATAGAACTGTTTTCCGATAATCTTACATCTTTAAGATATTCATAGTTTATGTTATTGGGAATTCCTAATGTCTTCCCTGGACAAGCATCACCATGGTTACGTATATCGTTTGTAATTAATTCTGGGAAGAGACTAGCCACATCGAACCGAATTCTTTCTCTGGAAAGATTATTACGTACTTCGTCATTGAAGCTCAAAGCCTGATAGATAGGATAGATACATCCATTCTTCACCTCATCAGTTACGACTTGATTACTTTCTCGGTCTATCCATATTCCTTCTTTGCTTGGGCTGCAGTAGATTTCTTGACCCGTTCCATTCCGTCCATTATCAGTAGTTGGGAATCGATTGAGACATACACCATTACTAGCCCTCGACTCGATAATTTTCAATAAACGGCGTTGTCCCATCGTGGTATAATAGTCCATTACAGGAATGGTGTAGGATGTTGGATTCGTTCGATTATATCCAAACTCATTGTTGTGAATAACTAGTTTCGCTGCTGACAGTTTGAAGGGAAGAATATGATAAGTTATCCACTGATAAAGTAGGTTCTGATCAGATTCATACTTTTTGTCGATTGTAAAATTATCTGTTTTCGAGTATTGATGATTATCCAAAATCCACTGGCTAAGAGTCTCCAGCAAATTGTCATCTTTTGGATTGAGACCTTGAGAACGCCAGAAATCATCAGTTTCTGCAAAAATAGTAAAACCAAGCAGACGGTGTGCTGGCGGAGCCATTTCTGATCCTGTATAATAATCATATATGTTGTTTATTTCGCCCTTCAAGTACATATTCTCATAGACTTCATCTCGGTATGCACGAAGTGTATCCAGTAATCCACAGGCCTGTATTACACGTGCAAAGACAAGATACCCTTCTGTTTGATTGTCTAAAACTTCTTGAAAGTAGTCAGACAAGGTAGCATCATGGGGGGCTATTACTTTGTGAATTTGATGAATGACACCATTAATGACTGGTATATCCAAATTGCGTGTGTCAAGTGGATATTCTCCATTAATCCGATAAGTTTCAGATGTGGAATCAGGCCATGTAACTGTAAGTTTTCTGTCGTTAATATTTGAGATGGGAAATTCTGCGTTATTTGTGATTGGGAAAAAGGATGTTTCAAATATATTTTTGTTGTCATCCCCTCCGTCAATGATGCTGTTGTAAACTATAACCTTCTCTATGGAATCTTGTTTTATACTATCAATAAAGGCATTCCACGATGGTGCGGTCAAGATGGAGTCGCGATCGTAGAGTTCGTCCAGATAAGCTTGGATAGCCTCGTTGGTAGGAGCAAAACATGTAAAGTTGCCACGGGCTTTTAAAAGATGATAAAGGCTTGATTCACTTAAATTACTTATTTTCACTTTCTTCAACAATCTCACGTACTCGCTATAATAATCATGTTTCTCTAAATAACTGCCTACCGTTTCTCCTTCGAACACATACCGTGAGCCGATATCTACATGATCACTACATGCAATTAACATTACGATGCCTACAAGTGAAACAAAAATTGTTCTCATAAAACCGTATTATTATTAAGAGGGGATGTGCCTATTTTGACACACCCCCAATTGAAAAGAAGATTACTCTCTATTTGTTAACCATAATTTTCTTTCCATTTACAATGTATAGACCCTTCTTCATTCTGATTACACGACGTCCCTGAAGATCATATATGTTTTCAGATTTGTCGTTGGAAAGAATAGAGAAGATTCCGTTTGTGTAATCGTCTCCGTTCTTTTCTACTATGCCATGTGTAGCATCCAACATAGGATATGCATCCTCTCCAAGGGTCTGGAACCAATGTGTGGCCTCCTGACCTTCGTTCAGAGCATATGTAATAGCACCACTTGCCATTTCTGCAGCTGTCACACAGGTAGCATTCACATCACCATGTGCGCCTACATCTGAAGTTCCCTCCAGCCAATAGTTGTTTTCACTTTCGGCTGAGATGCTGTAGATGAGTCCGATGAGTGAGCTGATAAAGCCGCCGTTTTGTGTGATGGCACCAACGTTGATACAATTGGTCATCGTGTTGTCAGCATTGTCTACAGACCCATAGATTCCACCGACGATAGCATCGTAGTTTTCATGGATGTCCATAGTTCCATAGTTGGCACAATTATTAGTATGTAATAGAGCAGCGTTACCAACAATACCACCAAAGCGATGCTGGCCATTCGTACAATGTATTGTTCCATTGAAAGAACAGTCATCAATAATCGTATTGTCGTGAGCATAGCCAACAATACCTCCAACACCGAAATAACCACCTTCTTGAGGCTCAATCTCCAAAGAGGAATGGACATTGGACACCTTGGCACTCCATGCACGGCCAATTGCACCATACATGCCACAGGCACCATTGACGCAATTAAGTTTGCCTTCTACAGTAAGGTTTTTGACAGTGCCACGAACTACGCAACCAAAAAGACCTACACATGCCCAGTCGCCAAAACGTGCTGTCACATTCAGATTGCTTACTGTGTGGCCCTGTCCGTCGAACTCGCCTTGGAAAGAATCGTGTTCGGGACAAACGCCAATAGGAGTCCATGATTCTATCGGTGAGAGATCAATGTTTTTAGTCAATACAGCTTTGTTGGAGGCAGCTGAACTGGAATTCACTGCCAAAGAGAACCAGAGTAAGTTCTCTGCATTTCGGATCTGGTAAATACCATCCACCATTTCTGGTTCTACACCATTGGGGTTGATACCTTCATTCTGGTAACCTTCGTCAGTTTTCAGAACTACACCATGGTCTTCGTCCAAATAAGGATATTTGTCACTTCCAATGCGTTGATACCATTGCATGATTTCCTGACCTTCATTAAGCTTATAGGCAACCTCTCCACTGGCCATGGTTTTCTCATCCACCATAATTGCGTTGGCCATATCGGAGGTGCATGCTACTGGAGCAGTTCCTTCGAGCCAGTAGTTGTTCTTGCTTAAACTATTTGCTTCATCACTTAGGCAGGCTACCAAAGCACCGCAACGGGTAGGAATTTCCTCGCTACTGCTGACGATGGAACCACAGTTTACACAGTTGGACATACCCTCAAAAGCGGATTCACGGCCATAGCCGAGTATACCACCTGCCTCACAATTTGCACCTTCGAAGGAGATGGATCCATAATTGGCACAGTTGTTCATGGAAGCAACTACAACACGTCCGAGAACACCACCAACTGCAGAACTTGTGTTACCCAATGAAATAGAACCTGCGAAAGAACAATTCTCCACCTTACCACCATCATGGATATAGCCAACCACACCACCGATGCCATGGAAATTGTTGATAGTGGAAGTGATGTTCAAAAGAGAATGAATGTTATATGCACTGGCACCCCAACAACGTGCAATGACACCAGCGTAAGAGAAATCTGTAGAGATTGTGCTGTCCATCAGTGTTCCCTTCAAGGTGAAGTTTTGGATACTACCCCAGCATGCAACACCAAAGAGACCTCCATATTCACCTTCATTTAAGGTATAATGGAATCCACTCAACGTATGTCCTTGTCCATCGAAGACACCAGAGAACATGTGCCCATTATCCACGCCAATAGGTGTCCAGCCATCGAACGGAGCCATGTCAATATCAGCTGTCAGAGCACCCTTGATGCCTCCATTTCCATTGTTCACAGTTACAGAGAACCAGATGAGATTCTCGAGTGTCTGTATCTGATAAACTCCATCAACAAGTTCAGGTTCTACACCAAGAGGATTGATGCTTCCTGGGTTGATGTAGCCACCATTGCCTCCCATGATGACTTTATTATGTGTGTTGTCGAGGAGAGGATACTTATCAGTACCTAAGTTTTGGAACCAGTGGTTATCTTCCTGCCCCTGGTTTAGGTAGAAACAGAGGGCTCCATTGGAAACCTCATCGGCAGTGACGGTCTTGGCCTGAGTCATTTCGATGTTGGCAGCACGATCTGCTGTACCTGAGAGCCAATAGTTGTTTATGCATTTGTTTTCGATGACAGTTTCTAAAGTTGCTGCCAAGGCTCCTACATTGCCACCTTCTTCGGCAAAACATTTCACGGAGCCTATGTTCACGCAGTTCTGCATACCTCCGAAACTAGACTCTCCACCCCATCCAAGGATACCGCCTAAATAGCAATTGCCATTCTTGCTAGAGAGAGTACCATAGTTGGCACAGTTTACGATGGTAGTGGCTGCAGTTCGACCCATAATGCCACCTATTACATCGGTGGAGTTGTTGGCACTGAGCGTACCGCTATATGAACACTCGGAAACGAGGGTGTTGTCGTGAGCATAGCCTACGATACCTCCTACGCCAAAGTAGCCACTACCAGGAAGGTTGATATCCAATGCCGAATGAACTTGGCTGATTGTTGCGCCCCAGGCACGACCGATGACACCAAACATGGAGCATCCACCTCCATTGCACTCCAGAGAACCCTTCACGGTCAGATTCTTTACTGTTCCGCGAACTACGCAGCCAAAGAGACCGCCACAACCCCAGTCGCCCATCAGAGTGGTGATATTACATCCCTTCACTGTATGACCCTGACCATCGAAGACACCCTGGAAAGAATCGTGTTCTGGGCAAATTCCAATGGGCTGCCATTCCTTCACGTCGGACATGTCTATGTCGGCGATAAGTACGGCATTGATACCAGACTGACCATTCGCTACAGCCTTGGTAAACCAGAGCATGTTTTCTACATTCTTTATCTGATAATATCCATCTACAAGGGTAGGCTCTATACCGTTAGGGTCAAGTTCACCCTTGTTGATGTATGAACCTTCATCGGTAAGGCTTACTTTCTTGTGTGTATTGTCGAGTACAGGATATGTATCTTCCCCTAAAGTTTGGTACCAGTGCAGATCTTCTTGGCCTTGGTTGAGTGCATATGTAATCTTTCCACAAGTTAGGTCATCTGTGGTCACACTAATACAGGAGGTTGCGAGATTTTCGCTTCTGGATGCACATTCTGCATTTCCTTCAAGCCAATAGTTGTTAATACTCTTCTCAAAATTTATATTGGAGACATCTGCCACCAAAGATCCGATGCGACCATCCCCACTGAAAGATGACACACTTAACGAATTGCTTACCATGATGCCAGCGTTGTCAGCATAGCCGAGAATACCACCGCAACGTGCGTTATTTGAGACTTGGAAACGGCCATAGCTAGCACAATTGTTAATTTGGATTCCCCATGCATTTCCTACGATACCACCATAAGAATCGCCAGAAGAACATGTAATGAGCCCATTGAAACTGCAATCGTCAAAGTATGATTCGTCGTGAGCAAAACCAGCAACACCTCCAATTCCGAAGAAACCAGACCCCTTCACATTTATCTTAAGATTGGAATGGACATTGGATACCTTGGCATCCCATGCACGGGCTATCACACCAGCCATGGAGCATGTACCAGTAGCCTTACAATTGATGGTGCCATTCACGGTCAGATTTTTTACGGTACCGTGAGTGACTGCACCAAACACGCCTGCATATTGCCAATCGCCTTCCAGTGTGGCTGTTATGCTGACACCACTGATGGCATGTCCACCACCATCAAAGGTGCCCCAGAAGGAATTTTTCTCAGGAGTGAAACCGATGCGCAGCCAAGTGAATCCTGTCATATCGATGTCGTTCTTTAGCAAGCCTTTGATAGCGGAATTTCCCTTTATGCTTACCTGATGCGCAAACCAATAAAGTTCGCGTGCCGTGGTTATTTGATAGATGTCACCATCATGTTCAGGTGTGTCACCTTCGAAGTCGGGATCCATAAGTCCACAAATGGTACAGAAGCTGTCTACGTATTGATGTTCTCCAACGATAGTCTCTAATAATTCATTTGAGTATGTGCTATTCTGGACTGGCTTGTAGCCACAGTTTACCTCGCTTGCATAAACTCGCTTGTGAGAAGCAAAAGGAACGGGGAATGCATCGGCATCCTCGCCTTCACCGAGATTTTGGTAGAATGCCAGTTCTTCCTGATTGCCATTGAGTAGCCAACAGGTTTCTCCACTGGCCATCTGCTCAACACTGATCTTAGTATTTGTTCCACTAGTAGGTATTTCGAACATATAGTTTTCTGTGAAGAAATTATTGATATACGTGTCCTCACCGGATTCAGAACATACGAAATAGCTATTCTTGCCTTGAATGTCCTTTGCTAGTAAACCATCACCATTGGCTAAGCAGTTCTGGAAGGTACTTGATGCAGTGGAGCTTTCTTTCCCGACAAAACCTGCCACGGAGTATGCATTGGAAGCATCGATGGAGCCGGTAAATACACAATTCTGGAATATAGATCCTTTCCATTCCATGCCAACTAAACCGCCAATGATGCCCTCACCATCATATGTGTTGGAGATCTCCACAGTGGACACGCAATTCAGGAAAGTTGCACCGTACACCTGAGAAGCGATACCTGCTACATACCTGTTGCTACTGGAAACCACTCCCTTCGTCCAAAGATTTTCTATGACTGCACCTTCTGTGAGAACGGCAAATGGAGCACAATTGTCATCTTCGGTTTCCATATTCAATATTAAACTAAAACCTTGTCCATCGAATGTACCTCCGAAAGAAGGACACATATCTTCAATTGTCAGTCCTTCAATATCGGCACTAAGACGATACTTGTCAAGAGTTGTGCCTTCGCTGGCTGCTGCTACAAATTCCTTCCAATCTTCAATAGAACCGAGAAGATAGTAACCCTCGTCATCTATCTTTGATATCTCGTTATGCTCTTCTATTCCTGTGTTTTTGGTTTGAATATCGTCGTAGAGGGCAGCCACCTGATCGGCATTCAGTGGATTGTTGTATAGGCGGGAGAATGCAATATCTCCTTGGAATGCAGCAGAAGATTCGGAACCATTGGGATCCGTACCTATACCAAACCAACGACTCTCTTCAGAGGGTAGCCCAAATTCACCCGATGCATTGGGGTTGACTGTCATTAGAGAACCGTCCACATAAAGGCTCAATGTTCCATTATCCTTGTCCCAAACTCCTACTAGGTGAATCCACTGATCCTTCACTGGAGCATCGGGGAATTCTGCAACCTCATATTTGTCGCCCACACGGAATTCAAAACGCCAACTTCCATTCTCTATAATCATACCAAAGCCTCCACCCTGTTCCATTCCGAATGCGCTCACCCAAGAACCAGGCATTGATTGGCCCTTCCAGTGAGGACGAACAAGCGTTTCGAAACTCACGCCATCAGAGATTCCTTGTAAAAGAGCGTCAGTAAGATCAATTCGATAGTAATTGGTTGGACTTGATCCCCATTCGTTCTGATTAGCACAAAGAACATTCATGTCATACATGGGACTCTTTACAATAATGGGTGTTCCCATTGTCATCACCTCGTTCTGTAGAGGTGACACATCACTTGCAGAACCGTCATCGTTAAAAACAATATCCAACAGATCCGCTTTTGGCACTTGCGCGCACACATTTGTACCCCAACTAATAATAGTCAGCAGGACAACTAGAATTTGAAAATACGATTTCATTTTAAAACAAATTAAACGTAAATTAAACAAAAAGTTGCCCCAAAGTTATGTTATGTTTGAATACTATTTGCTATGTCTCAATTGTAAAATTAAGAAATGGGACACAATAAATAAATATCAAGAAATGTATAAATTTCTGGGAATATTCAGGAAATATGGGAATATTAATTATTTTTGGGTGAATCTTGGGATTTTATTTGGTTTGGAGATATCCCAGTCACCTTCTTGAATTGACGATAAAAAGTAGAGCGGGAAGAATAGCCCGATTGTGCTATCACCTTGTTAAGGTCAAGGGATTTTTCCGACTCCATTTCCCTAATGAGTTTAGAGGCATGCTGAATTCGATATGTTGCTAACCAATCTTTTATGTTTTTTCCAGATATCTTGTTTATGCACTTGGAGATTCTATTATTGTTGGTACATAATTCGCGGGCAAGAATAGTCTCGTTCAGGTCAGGGTTTTTATAGAGTTCTTTTTCTTGCATGATTTGAAGCAATTTCCGATACAAAGCTTCCATGGCGTTCTTTGCTTGCTCTTCTTCGGGCGTAGGTTCGGGCTCTAGAGCTTTTTTCAGTACTTCCACCTGATTCTTCCATATCTGTTCCTGTTGATATAGGCTATTATGTAGATTCTCTATTTCGCGTTTATGCATTTTATCCTGCTGGTAGTATATGGTGAGTAATACGATGAACAATACGACGAGAAAACAGCTTACATATATAATACTATTCAATCTTCCTTCTTTTTCCCTTTCTAAATTCAACAACTCTTGGAAATCATTCTTCGTTTCATGGAGTTTTCTTTCGTTTCTTGATTTTTCTTGCTCTTGCTCAGTGGTAATGTTCAATATCTTCTTTTCTAGCTGCAGTGCTAGATTTCCATATACATTGTAAACGTACTTGTTGATGTTTTCACCGTCAGGTATTTTCTTAATTCCAGGATGTTTCCAGGGGCACATTCCTCTATAATATACATTTTCCATGGTTACCCATTCCAATGAATCGGTATTAAGGACAGCGTTAGAGGATTTGTCAGATGGACTTACTTTAAAATCAAATATCGATATACAATCTTTAATGACAGCACCTGGGGCACATACCTTACCTACAAGTCCTGCAACATTATAGCCTTTTTTTGCTGTTATTTTGCCTTGATACATACAATTTTGGATAACAGATTTTCCATATGTGGTGCCAACAAGCCCACCGTAGCACAAATCTTCGTCTCTATCGGAATCAATATCCATTTCTACTAGACAATTCGATATTATTCCGTCTTCCATGTGTCCTACAAGCGAAGCCGAAGAATATCCACAGGTTAGGATTTTTCCTTTCATATGCAGATTCTTTATGATACCGCCATGAGTCAAATACTGGCAAAGAGAAATTTCATGTCCCATTAAACTGATATCAAAATAAAGTGTGTGTCCTGCTCCATCAAATGTGCCACAAAATGCCTTCTTCGAATAATAATTCCCAATATTGGAAGAACGGTTAATGTAGTAGATGTCGTTTACGAGGACGGCCTGAATAGCAGAATCGCCATTATTCACCATGGCTGCAAAGGTATCTAAGTCTTCAGGAATGCTGATAAGAAACACATCATTGACTTTTTCTATGGAAAAGGCTAAAGATGGAATCCAAAAGAAGCATTGTATTAGAAAAAAAATTTTAAACTGAATTTCATAGATCTTACCACATTTATAAGAATTCATAATGTCAGGAATCAGCGTTCTTTTATTCATTCCTTTGCTATTGTTAAAATTCAATATTTCCAAATTATGGTGCATATCTTATTTTTTTCACGACAAAAATCTAAACTTTGTCACTTTCCTTATTTTCTGAAAAGTATTTGTTATGTTTCCTGCAAAGTTATGGAAAAATGTGATGCAAGAGAAGAATTTCCATGTTTTTCTCAATAAATGAAATATTTTTGCTATCTTTGTATCAATAGACAAATCTAAATTGAAAAAGCATTAAAGATGAAAAAGTTTCACTAGTGTCTCTTAACAAATGTTAATTGGATTAGAAGTCAAAATAAAGTTGCCTGTCATCGTCTTTTTCATCCTCCACGAGGGGATGTTTAAGAAGTTCGTTGATGTCATCCTGGACAAGCAAAGAGTG
>JAEEGL010153787.1_pt1 | contig 10500 bp, 10 predicted proteins | sample 9134231 | NCBI WGS metagenome assembly JAEEGL01 (sample SAMN16246548, study PRJNA631951) | gut metagenome | biome: gut microbiome; feature: rumen; material: fiber-attached | host: Bos | place: Iran: Karaj | collected 2018-10 | reverse complement strand
GGGCCCAGGTATTTTTCGATGGTCTTCGCTTTTGCGGGGGATTCCACGATCACCAGTGACTTTCCCATTGTCCTCCGACACTCCACTCCTAAGTGTTATGCAAAACGGTCTGAAGGCGTTTCGCCGTCAGACTCCGCGGCGGTCCGTCCAGCGGACCAGGAGACGATACCTGCCGTTTTCCTCCCGTACATAGCCCTTCAGCTGCAGCATGGTGAGGGCGGCCATGGCGTTCTGGGCGCTGAGGCCGCTGCGCCGGATGAGCTCATCCTTGAAGCACGCGCCCCCCGCCAGCACCTCCACAGCCTTCAATTCCGTCTCCGTCAGGCTCTCCAGCTGTTCCGATAGTGAACTATAATCTACGCTTTCTGCCTTGTCAATAGCTTCTTTTGTCGGATTCTCCTCCCTTTCCGCCCGTTTACGGCTCTCTTTTCCCAGGAGACCCGGGTAGCGGAAGCGGTATTCCTCCAGGATATCCTCCCCGCCGCGGATGAGCTGGGCCCCGTCCCGAATGAGGGCGTTGGAGCCCTGGAAGCCGGGGTCGTCCACCGCGCCGGGCACCACGAAAACGTCCCTGCCCTGCTCCTGGGCATGGGAGGCGGTGATGAGGGCGCCGCTTTTGGCCGGGGCCTGCACGATGGCGACGCCCAGGCTCAGGCCGCTGATGATGCGGTTGCGGCGGGGAAAGCCGTAGCGGGAGGTGCCCGCGCCGGGCGGGTATTCGCTCACCAGAGCGCCCAGCTGTCCCACGGTCTCCTGGAGCTTGGTGTTCCAGGCGGGATAGACCACGTCCACCCCCGTGCCCAGGACGGCGATCACCGTGCCGTGGGCCTGCAGGGCCCCCTTGGCGGCAGCGCTGTCGATGCCCTCCGCCAGGCCGGTGACGATGACGCCTCCCGCCTCCGCCAGCTCTCCGGCGATGCGGGAGGCCGTTTCCCTGCCATAGTCGGAGGATTTCCGGGTGCCCACGATGCCGATGCACAGCCGGTCGTCCACCGGCGGCAGCTTGCCCCTGACATAGATCACCAGCGGCGGGTCCTGGATGTTCCTCAGCCGTTCGGGATAATCCGCGTCCTGGAAACAGAGGACGCGGATGCCGCTGTTCCGGCATTTTTCCTCAATGGCGTCCGCTTCGCCGATGTCCTTCTTCCCCAGGGCGCGCAGGTCCCCTTCCCGGAGGCCCTCCAGGCCCCGAAGGGCCCCGGGCTCGGCCAGGAACAGCTCCTTCACCGAACCGACGGCCCGCAGACAGCCAATGGCCGCCCGGGGATGAATGCCCAGCCGGGACAGCCACAGCCAATAACGCAGCTCAGACATATTCCGCTCTCTCCCGATAGACCTCCCACATGAGCACCGCCGCGGCGGCCGCCGCGTTGAGGGATTCCGCCCCCGGCGCCATGGGGATGCGTATGACGTTCTCCGCGGCCTTCAGTACCGTTTCCGACAGGCCGTGGCCCTCATTTCCCACCGCCAGGGCGAAGCGCTCCGGAAAGCGGAAGGCGCCGGCGCTGGCCGCGTCCTCCCGCAGGGCGGCGGCAAAGAGGGGCAGGCCCTCCTCCCGGAGCTCCTCCAGGGCGTCCTCCGGCCTGCTCCGCTCCCAGATCCGCAGGCGGAACACCGCCCCCATGCTGGCCCGCACGGCCTTGGGGCTCCAGGGGTCGGCGCAGGCGCCCGCCAGAAGGATGCCGTCGAAGCCGAAGGCCGCCGCCGTGCGGATCATGGTGCCCACGTTGCCGGGGTCCTGCATATCCTCCGCCAGCAGCACCCGGCCGAAGACCGCTCCACGCTCCTCGGGGATGGGGGCGGTGAACAGCACCTCCGGGGCGCTCTTCATGGGGGAGATCCAGGCAAGGAGCTCTTCCGTCACCCGGCAGCAGCGGACGCCCTCGGGCATATCCGCCCCCTCCTCCGCCGTCAGCACCGTGTCCGGAAGAAAGCCGGATGTGACGGCCTCCGCCAGGAGCTTGTGCCCCTGGCCCAGCAGCAGGCCGGCCCTTCGCCGTTCCTCCCGGTCCCCCGCCAGGCGGCGGAACCGGGCCACGATGGGGTTATGGCGGCTGGTGATGATCTCCTCCATGCTCAAGCCCCCGTTTCTCCCACCCTGGGACTGTCCAGCAGGGCCTTCAGGGCCCGGACGGCGGCAGCCGTCATCTCCGGGCTCCCCTTGCCGTCCACGGTCCAGTCCGCCAGGCAGGCGTAGAATTCATGGTCCCCCAGGCGCTGCACCGCTTCCCTGTCCCCCACCCAGACCCGGCGTCCGCTGGGGTCCTCCGTCTCGATGCCGTAGTCCGCCAGGAGTTGGAAGGTATCGTCCTCCTTCGCGTAGCGGGCGGACTCCCGCTCATTCATGAGGAACACGGTGTACTCCGGCAGGGAGAGATACAGCAGGGTCTGATACCGGCCGCTCTCCGGCTGCTCCTCGTTCTCCAGGGCCACGGTGACCACGTTCACCAGGGCCTTTCCGTCCCCGTTCACATCCCCGGCGGCGGCGGCGAACAGCCGCGCCAGGGCGTCGGCGTCGCTGCGGGCGATGGCCCCGTCGGACACCACGGCCACATTCAGGTCGTATTCCGGCTTTTTGACCATCTCCACCGTCATGAAGACCGCCGCCGCCAGCAGGAACAGCACCAGGATGCTGAGCTTGCCGTAGTGATACCAGAAGACGTTTGTGAACCAATAGACAAAGCCTTTTTTCGGCGTTTTTTCCATGTGCTGTCTCCCCGTTTCCGTGAGATATCGAAGGATTATACCAGAGGATGGCTTCCTTTTCAATCAGCGGTGCTTGTCGTTGTAGTCGTAGAACAGCTCGTCCAGGAGCTTGTCGTACTCTTCCGTCTTCCCGAAGGCCGCCTTCAGGAGGGCCCCGGCGCTGCGGAACATGAGCTTGAAATAGAGCCAGTCCCCCAGCTCGTCGAACTTCCGGGTGGAGTTGATGAGCCGGTTTTTCTTCAGCACGCCGTATTTCTTTCCCTGTGCCCTTCCGTACCTTTTCAGGGCCTTGGCCGTGGCGGCGTCCTCGAAGGCCTTCACTTCCGTAAAGCCGCCAACGGCTAGAAAGGTCTCCCTCCTCGCCCAGAAGATGCCGCACCACAGCCCCGTCAGGGCAAAGGCGAGACGGCACATCCAGTCGTTGAGCCGCAGGGGGAAGGAATCGCGCTCGAAGCGCATGGGGGCCCCGCCCCCGATGTATTTCCCGCTGTCCAGCATTTCCGCCGCCTCGGCGATGGTCCCCGGCGTCATGCGGTTGTCGCAGTCCATGGTGAGGACGGTCCTGCCCCGGGCGGCGCGGATGTCCGCGTTGCGCACCTTGGCGATGCACCGGTCCTCGTTGCGCACCGTCACCGCGCCGCGCTCCCGGGCCAGGGCCTCCGTGGCGTCCGTGCAGCGGTTGCAGACGATGAGGATCTCCACCCTGCCGCCGTATTCCGCCGCCGCGGCGCGGATGGACTCGATGCAGCGCGCCACATATTTTTCCTCGTTGTGGGCCGGGACCACCACGGTCACGTCATAAGCCTCCTCCGGCAGGGGGTTCACCATCGGTTCTTTTTCCAAAACAGCTCCTTGTCCCGCTCCTTCGCCTTTCCGATGAATTCCGCCAGGCGCCCGTCCTCCAGGATCGCCTCCTCCAGGATGCTGCGGAACTCTCCGGCCACCTGCTCCGCCGTCTTCACCCGGTAAAAGGCCCGGGGCAGCTCGTGGACGAAGGTGCCGCCGAAGCTGCTGCCCGCGGAGGAGCCGGGGGAATGGATGTCCTCTACGACGCAGCAGGTCCCGTCCCGCCGGAAGGTCAGGGTCAGCACCGTGATCTCATGGACGAACTCCAGCTCATGCCGGGCGATCACCAGGTCCGCCGGGCGGAAGGGCAGGCCCAGCTCCCGGGCAAGGCCCTCGGCATAGCTGTCGAAGGGGCCCCGGATCAGGGTCCTGTTGCCCTTCAGCAGCTTTTCCAGCGCCGGCGTCAGGCCCACAGACTCCACGGTGGCGGGCAGCACCAGCTCCTTCAGGGTGGGCAGCTGCTCCAGATAGCCCGGGGCGACGGCGGTGAACCAATAATCCAGGCCGCAGGCCTTGGTGTCCTCAATGACATAGGAGACGTCGACGGGGTCCCGGCCATGGCTCCTCCGGAAGTCGGCCAGGATCTCCGCCAGGCTGTGGCTGAAGCCCTTGTCCTCCGCGATGCTGCCCCCGAAGGCCTCCAGGGTCAGGTCGTATCCCCGGTCCTCATATTCGTGCAGCAGCGACATGCTATCGCCCCCTCTCTGCCGTTCTACTATAGCAAAAAAGCCTTCCCCCGCGCAAGACGGATTTTCGCTCTTGACAGCCGCCCCCGGGAAACCTATAGTTTTAGTATCAAAATACGGGAGCAAGCAGGTGATGGAAATGATGATGGACGATCCCTTCTTCTGGTTCAAAAGGAACCGGCTGGTGATCCCCGGCGTCCGGGGGGAGCACCTGCTCATGCACATCTCGGACACCCACATCAGCACGGCGGACGAAGACAGCTCGCCGGAGGAGCGTGCGGAAACGGAAAAGCAGGAGGCCATGTGGGCGGTCTTCAAGGAGAAGTTCGCCCGGGGCCAGCTGGATTTCGCCAAGGGGAACGACGAACCCTACGGGGAAGCGCAGCGGATCGGCACCGTGGAGGCCTTTGAGAAGCAGCTGGCCCTGGCGGCGGAGCTGAAGCCGGAGGCCCTGCTCCTCTCCGGCGACAACCTGGAACGGATGCACGGGGCGGGCGAGCGGTATCTGAAGCGGAAGCTGGCGGCCTACCCGGGCCGGTTCCTCTGCGTGCCGGGCAACCATGAAGCGCCGGAATGCGACGGGGCCTGGAGTACCGGCGTCCGCACCCTGGAGTTCGACGGCTTCCGCGTCGCCGCCGTGGACAACAGCCGGAAGACCGTCTCCGATGCCGATCTGGCGGCGCTGAAGGCCCTCTGCGCCGAGGGCAGGCCCATCCTTCTCCTCTGCCACATCCCCCTCTCCACGGCCTCCTGCCGGGAGGAGATGCACCGGATCATGGACTATTTCTACATCGACGGGGAAACGGCGGACGAGAACGGGCGGGAATTCATCTCCCTCTGTGAGAACAGCGGCGCCATCCGGGCGGTGCTCTGCGGCCACGTCCACGGTTATCACGCCATGGAGTTCGCCCCCGGCAAGCTCCAGGTCATCGGCTCCCAGGGCATGGCCGGAGCGGTGGACCTGGTGACGGTCACAGGCTGAAAATAAGGACAAACGATTCCCCGGAGCGGCGCTCCGGGGAATCGCTGTATCTATAGGATCGCTCAGTCTTCGATCTCCTGGACGTAGTAGCCGGCGAAGTAGCCGTCGGTGACGGCCTCGTTCATGCGGGCGGACTTCTTCGCGTCGCCCACGATGCGGGAATAGCAGGCCAGGTTGTGCAGGCTCTCCGCCTCCTCCGCCTTGGGCTTCGTTCCCACGCACATGACCACGGTATCGCACTCCACCAGGCTGCGGGCGCCGCTGTCGTTCTCCACGACGACGCCGTTTTCCCGGATCTCCACCACCTGGGAATTGGTCATCACATGCAGGCGTTCCGGCAGCTTCTCGAATTCGATCTTGATGGCCAGGTTGTGGACGAAGGGGGCGTTGGAGGCGATGTCCCCGGTCTTCTCCACGATGGTCACATCCTTGCCCTGGTTCTTCGCGGCATAGATGCCCTCCTCGCAGCCGGCCATGCCGCCGCCGATGAAGACCACCTTGTCCCCCAGGCCCTTCTCCAGGATCTCGGTGGAGAGGATGACCTTGTTTTTCTCCGCGCCGGGGAATGGTCGGATGTGAAAGCCTACTGCGAGACGATCATCCCGGTGATCCGCGGGCACATCCCCGACGCGGTCATCGTTGTGGGCACCCCGTCCTACGACCGGGAGCTGGGGGAGGCGCTGCTCCGTCCCCTCCCCTTCGACAATGTGATGTACGTGCTGCATTTTTACACCGCCACCCACTACGAGGGCCTGATGGAAGAGCTGGCGACCGCGGTGGACGCGGGTCTTCCGGTCTTTATCAGCGAATGCGGCATCAGTGAAGCCAGCGGCGACGGGGACATCGATTTCGAGAACGCGGCGAAATGGTTTTCCTATTTGAAAGAAAAGAGCATCAGCTACGCCGTATGGAGCCTCTCCGACAAGGACGAATCCTCCGCCTTTTTCCGCCCGGGCTTCGACCCCTGCGGCGGCATCACGGACGGCGACCTCACCGCCGCCGGGACCTGGGTCCGGCAGCTGATCCGTGGGGAAGACCCGAATACGATCACAGCTCCCGCGTCTGTGATCCGAAAGGACGTCCCCACCTGCATCAAAGCATGGGTCTCCAATTCCCTCGGCTCCCGCGGCACCCGCGGGGTCCTTTCCTGGACCCTGTTCGCCGGGATCGCCGGCGGGGTCATCCTGCTGTCGCTCATCGTCGGCCAGCTCCTCTTTCGCGCAAGGCGGAAAAAGCGGCGCACCTACGATGATGTCGTCCGCAGCGGCCTGCGCGCCGGGAAAAAGGGCGCCTCTGCCGTCCTGCCCCGGCTGGTGCTGCTCCTCAGCGCCTTCTGTACGCTGATCTATCTGTGCTGGCGCGTCGTCTATACCGTTCCGGCGGGAAAAGGCGCGCTGGCCGTGGGCGGGAACCTGCTCCTCCTTGCCACGGAGCTCCTGGGCTTCATCGAGTCCGTGATCCTCTACCGCAATCTCCTGGGCATACATCCCCATCCGCTGCCGGACATTCCACGGGAGGCCTGGCCGGAGGTGGACGTCTTCATCGCCACCTACAACGAATCCACGGACCTGCTGCGCCGGACCGTCAACGGCTGCCTGCACATGGAATACCCCGATCCCGCCAAGGTGCACATCTGGATCTGCGACGACAACCGCAGAGGGGAAATGCGAAGGCTGGCCGAAGAAATGGGCGTGGGGTACTTTGACCGCCCGGACAATGAGGGGGCGAAGGCCGGGAATCTCAATCACGCCCTGGGCCTCACGTCCGCGCCGTATGTCGTGATCTTCGACGCGGACATGATCCCGAAGAGCGACTTCCTGCTGAAAACGATCCCCTATTTCGTGGACGTGGAGCTGCGGGAAAAGGACAGGCCGGAGGAAGAGCGCCTGCACCTGGGGCTGCTGCAAACGCCCCAGAGCTTTTATGACCCCGATGTGTTCCAGCACGTGCTCTACTCGGAAAAGCGCGCCCCCAACGAACAGGATTTCTTTTACCGCACCGTGGAGCCCGCCAAGACCTCCACCAACAGCGTGATCTACGGCGGTTCCAACACCGTGCTCTCCAGAAGGGCGCTGACGGACGCGGGTGGGTTTTACACCGGCTCCATCACGGAGGATTTCGCTACGGGTCTGCTGATCGAGTCGAAGGGCTACCTCAGCCTTGCCCTCCCCGAGCCCCTGGCCAGCGGGCAGACGCCCCATACCTTCCGCGAACACATCAAGCAGCGCGCCCGCTGGGGACGGGGAGTGATCGTGACCGCCCGCAAGCTGAAGCTCTGGAGGCGCAAAGGGCTGACCCTTTCCCAGAAGGTCAGCTATTGGGACTCCGTCGTTTACTGGTACTCCCCCGTCAAAACCCTCATTTACATCGTCTCTCCCCTGCTCTACGCGGTGCTGGCCGTCCCCGTTTTCCTGTGCAGCTGGCTGGAGCTTCTGGTGTTCCTGCTCCCCATGATGCTCCTGCAGGACCTGAGCCTGCGGATGAACAGCAAAGGCGCCATATCCTCCAAGTGGAGCGGGAGCTATGAAACCAGCGTCATGCCCCACCTGCTCATCCCCATCCTCAAGGAATCCCTCGGCTTCAGCCTGTCCAAGTTCAGGGTGACGGACAAATCCGCAAAAAGCGGGAAGCGGGAGCGGGATCTTCGCGCCATGATCCCCTTCCTCGTGTTCGTCCTGCTGTCCGCGGCGGGGATCGTCCGGCTCCTCCCGGTCTTTGAACCGGCACAGGCCGTCGGCTTTCTCATCCTGCTGTACCGGATCGTCCGGAATCTGTATTTCCTCCTGATGGCCCTCTTCCTGGTGGACGGGCGCGACAGCGACGGCGAGCCCGTGAAGGTCTTCGACGCCGAAGCGGTGACCGTCCGAACGGAGGGCGGCTGCTGGGAGGGCATCACCACCATGCTGACCGAGCACAGCGTCAGCGTGTTCCTGGACGAGGGGGAAAGCCTCTCCCTCGGCGCCTCCGGGGAGATCACCCTTATGACCGGCGGCGCTCCGGTCACCGTGAAGGGGGTAGTGACCGGCATCGCGGAATCCAGGAACAGGTCCGTCAGGACCCATGCGATCGAGCTTTTGGATTTCTGCGGGAACCGGCCCGCCTATTGGCAGATCCTCTACGACAGAGTACCCACGCTGCCGCAGTCCCTCCGCCGCGACTTCGGGGTACTCCCCCACCTGTGGCAGAACATCGCTCACCGGGTCGCGGGAACGGCCAGGCAATAGCCGTCGCAGCTGCCGCCCGCAGCATGCTTTCGGTGTTCCGGCATATAGTTGAACGCAAAAACGAACGGGACCTTTCCTCAATGAGGTGAGTCCCGTTCGCTTTTCGCATATGCGCTGCCTTTTCATTTTTCCTGTAAATTGAAAAAAAGGTCTTGCCATCCATATATGAGCGTGCTATTATGTAAACCTATATGTGAAGGAGGCGATCATATTGCACATGAAAGCATATCCCGTGATCGATCTTCCCGCCACGGGAAAAAACATCCGCCGGCTGCGCCTGGAACGCGGTATGACCGTCCGGGATTTACAGAGCTATTTTGGCTTTGAGGAGCCTCGCGCCATCTACAAATGGCAGAAAGGGGAAACCCTCCCCTCCGTAGATAATCTTTACGCACTCGGAAGTCTCTTTGGGGTTCCGATGGAGCAGATCCTGGTCCCCGCTTCGGTACATATCGCCGGTGAGCAGCAGGCTGAGACCTGCTGCTCACCGCTTTTTCAGACCGGCTGTTGTGGATACGGCAAGAGTCCGATGGTACTTCAGCCATTTTCCCATCTGCGTTATCTGCGGCGTAACAGGTCACGCTTTCAATACCGCAGATGGAGCAAACGATCATTGTATGATCGTTTGCAATTCTCACAACCAGTGAGATCGGCTTTGCAAGCCGCTTGATGGAGATGTGATTGCGGAAGGATGACATGAGAGTGATGGCGAAATAAGGTTCGTGCGGAAGGATGTCTGACGATGATCGGGAAGAAGGATGTTTCTTCTTTGTTCATCATTGTCTTGCTTTGATGCCCGCAGGGTTGACCGTACCGGCATTGTTCAAACTGAATTCGCATGCAGCGTTATAGTTCATCTGCACCTGAACCGGCATCCGTATTCTCTTATCCTGCCGTACCCACAACAGCCGGCCTGCGCCGGGGCGATCACGCCCCGGCTTTTTCCATAAAGGCTTCGAACGCTTCGGTGAAGCTGGAGTTCACATCAAAGGGCGGCTCATACTCCACACGGGACGTAACAAGGCCCAGGTCGAGCTTCGCAGACGTCTCATCAGAAGCCCTGTTCAGCTTGCCAAGCTCTCTGCGAATGAAATTGCGGTCAAAGTTGATTGTGGTCACCCGTTTCACGTCGCAGCGGTAAGAGATCTGGTTGCCCTCCGCATTGAAGCGGTAGCCGGTGCCTCCGTTGGAGATCGTCTGCTCAGAGCTGCGCAGATCATTCATCCGTTTGAAGGTGTTTGCGACGCTCTGACGGGCAGCGTTCAGGCTGACTTCGCTGTCCATGTCAATATCAAGCGCAGCCTTTGCCTTACGAACGGCCGCAGACAGTTTTTCCTTCTCCCCCAGGAGAAACAGCAGGAACTCGGCGACCTCGTTGATCTGCTCGCTGTATTTGCTTTCCGGGATGACCTGAACGGTCTCGTCCTCGGCTTCAGCCATCACCTTATGACGCAGATAGGTGTTCACCACCTTCGTGACGTTGCTCTCACAATCAAGGATCGCCTGTGCAGAGTCCATGAAAAAATGGATTCTGTTCTGATAGCGGAACGCTTCCTTCAGGTTCATAGTATTCTCCTCTCCATCGTCGTTTTTTCGTTTGCGCTCATTGTAACCGTTTCAATGAATCGTGTCATTGAACTGATGGTTCACCCTGCTCTTCGGCGCACGGAAAAACCGCGCATTCATCCAGCCCGTTTTTCCCGCAGGCATTTCAGGAGCCCCCAAGCGGCAAAAGAGGAACCCGTCGAACACTTGACCCGACAGGCTCTCATCTCCCGTGAACGGAAACAGACCCACCATCCGGGATTTCACCTGAACGGTGGGTCTCGTAATGAACGACAGGCAGCCGCAGGCTTTTAAGAGACTTGCTCTGCTAGTAGGAGCCATTTGATCGTTGTCCCTCGCCTTTGTGAAGTACCTGCCGCCCCTTATCTGACAATCTTTTTTGTGCCATTGTACTCCTCCTTTGTCTATCGCACCTTTACGGTTGTGTGATGATCATCCGTCCTTGATAGGATTTTACCAAGGACGGATTCTCAACACCAATGTGCAAACG
>JAEEGL017191519.1_pt1 | contig 10501 bp, 8 predicted proteins | sample 9134231 | NCBI WGS metagenome assembly JAEEGL01 (sample SAMN16246548, study PRJNA631951) | gut metagenome | biome: gut microbiome; feature: rumen; material: fiber-attached | host: Bos | place: Iran: Karaj | collected 2018-10 | reverse complement strand
TTGACTAACTTTGCAAAAAAATAGGCAGATAAAAAAAACAAGAGTCACGATGAAACACATTGCAATTATTCCTGCGCGCTACGCTTCAACACGATTCCCAGGCAAGCCTTTGGCCATTTTAGGTGGGAAGACTGTCATTCAGCGAGTTTACGAACAGGCCGTTTCTGTGCTCAGTGAGGCATGGGTGGCAACAGACGACGAACGTATTTACCAAACCGTCAAAGAGTTCGGGGGGCGTGCTGTTATGACACGTACCGACCACAAAAGCGGTACAGACCGAATAGAGGAAGCTTCAGAGATAATAAACACCAATGCCGACGTTATCATTAACATTCAGGGGGACGAACCATTTGTCCAGCCATCGCAAATAAAAGCCCTGATACAACTATTTGACAACGCCGAGACCCAAATTGGCACACTTGGCAAACGTTTTGACAGTATAGAGGCTGTATGCAACCCCAACTCTCCCAAAATCGTTACCGACAAACAAGGGTTTGCCCTGTACTTCAGCCGCTCTATCATCCCCCATGTCCGTGGCGTCGAGAACAAGGAATGGCTGAATCATTTCCCGTACCTGAAACACTTAGGGCTTTATGCATATCGGCGTGATGTGCTACGACAAATCACCCAACTGCCCCAGTCTTCCCTGGAAAAGGCAGAAAGTCTGGAACAGTTGAGATGGTTAGAGAACGGTTACCGCATTCGAGTAGGTCTGACAGACGTTGAAACCGTAGGCATTGACACCCCTGAGGATTTGCAACGGGCAGAGGAGTTCCTTTGTAAGGCCCAATAGAAACTGCCTTCATTTGACTACCCATTACGCATCTGTTGTAACAACTCTTTCTGCCGGGCATTAAGTCCGGTAGGTAATTTCACTTGATAAGTCAATATCAAGTCTAAACCGTTTCTACCCTTGCCTCGCAGACGCACTTTCGTACCAGGCTGTGTTTCGGGCTTCACTTTCAAGCGCAAGCGTTCACCTGTGCCCGTTGTCACCATAATGTCACCACCTAACAAAGCCGTATAGAGATCAATAGTCACAGTAGCTTCGGTATTTTCAGGTCGCCCATAAGGATTTCCATTAAAGGAACCATGCCAGTTGCCAGCTTCATGTCCCATCCCTCCAAAAAGGTCTTGGAAGAAGGACGAGAAGCCCCCTCCGCCCGTAAACTGAGAGAAGTCGAAACCGTCAAAGCCCCCACCTCCACCTCTGGCTTGTTCAAAAGCATCAGCCTGTTGCCATTGTTCGCCATACTTATCATACTTAGCCCGTTTTTCCGGATCTCCAATAACATCATAAGCCTCTTGCAATGCCTGAAACTTAGCCTTTGCTTTCGGATCATCAGGATGCAAGTCAGGGTGGAACTGCTTAGCGCGCTTCAAATAGGCACGTTTCACATCTTTTTGTGCGATGCTCTTGTCAACACCCAAAATCTTGTAATAATCAATAAATGCCATATGTATATCCTCCTTATTTATTATTTATGTTATTCCACTTATCAACTAGCAAAAAGCATACCAAAATTTGGAAATCCGAAAAATACTTTGTACCTTTGCAGCAATGAAAATGCAGTATTGACACGCGCATTATACTAAAATATATTAGCAATTCGTTGATTTCGGAAATGAAATACTTTGTCTTTTGCCAATCAGACCTCGTGTTGGAAATCATAGGCGACAAATACCAAATACCATCAGAGCCGCCCACAGAGACAAAACCTTGGACTACTTTGATGAACGTTGATGACGTAAAAGCATACCGTATAGACAAACCTATTGTCGGGAACAGCCGTTACGAGATGTGTCCTCTCCGCCAGTCGTACTACAAGCTGTCTGAAGCCGACTACCTAAAGGCAGGCAAATGCCATGAGCTACTATACTGGGACCAGAACACCAAGTTCTGTGGCATTTGTGGTGGACATATGCGTTTTGACACAGCAATCTCCAAGAAATGCGAACATTGTGGCAAAGAGATCTGGCCTTCATTAGCCATTGCTGTCATTGTACTGATTCGCCGTAATGTCACAGTTTCAGATACAAAGCAAGAAGGTGTCACCCATCAGAAATCAGAAGTACTCCTGGTTCATGCCAACAGTTTCCGAGATAACCATTACGGACTCGTCGCAGGTTTCGTGGAAACTGGAGAAACACTGGAACAAGCCGTTTACCGAGAGGTAATGGAGGAGACTGGCCTACACATTACTAACTTGCACTATTTCGCCTCACAGCCTTGGCCATACCCTTGCGGATTAATGGTTGGGTTTACAGCCGACTATGATTATGGGAAAATCCACTTGCAACACTCTGAACTTTCTAAAGGAGCGTGGTTCGACCGTGACCACCTTCCACACATTCCTGAGAAGCTAAGCATTGCCCGTCAACTCATCGACCATTGGTTAGAGGAGGAAGCTGAATGAAAAAGCGGTTAAGCAAAAGCCGGATGAAGGCAATAGCACGAGGCTACAGGAGAAAGAACAGAAAGCTCATTGCCGACCTCGTAGTATTAACCATCCTCACTTTGCTAAATCCCACCATCTCACATAAGTCACCACACCCTCATATCCCTGACAAAATTGAGACCGTCATATACAAGAGCACCCAAGTCAACCCCATACAAATCAAGGAATTGCAGTATTACCTTCGCACCCACAATGTGACCGACGAAGGCTATAATCTTATTGCAGAATATCATAGTTTACTGACCAGGAGGGCTCATCAAGCATCTGTTAGTCAAAAGCCTCAAAGCACTACTCGATACATCAAGGCCAAAGACCGTCTACTACCAGCTGTTAAAACGGCTGGAGGGTATTGGAAGTCAGGGCATTTTCATACAGGAAAGTATCATAGGGGGCCGATTATCATACGTGACTACCAGGGACGTATAGTACGTGCTCTCATGAATGCCGATACAATTGTCACAGCCGCACGTACAGACTCCCTAGGTTCTTATCACGGACAAATGGATGCAAAACTACAAGCCTCGGGACAAGGCACCTACGATTCGAAAGATGGTTCACATTACGAAGGTTTATGGAAAGACGATTTCCGTCACGGATTTGGCTTCGAATCTACCCCTTACCATCAAGTACGCGTTGGAGAATGGAAGCAAGGACGTTTCTTGGGTGAGAGACTAAAATACACCAGTGAGCGTATTTTTGGCATCGACATTTCCCGTCATCAGCATGAGAAAGGACGACGACGCTACCGAATCAACTGGGGCAGTCTCCACATCACCTCCCTTGGCCATCAACACAATACGGAAGGACAGACTTTCCCTGTATCTTTCGTATACATAAAGTCAACAGAAGGAACCAGTATCCGCAACCGCTACTTTCTTAAAGACTACGTCGCTGCCCGTACTCAAGGTTTACATGTTGGTGCCTACCACTTTTTCTCGTTAAAGTCCCCGGCCTTAGAACAAGCAGCCTATTTCGTCAATCACACACTATTCCGTGATGACGATTTTCCACCAGTGCTTGACGTAGAACCCTCAGAGGCACAAATCCGAAAAATCGGAGGTGAAGAAGAATTAATGCGTCGCATTCGTGCCTTCTTAGAGTATGTTGAGCGACGTACCCATAAACGTCCGATTCTCTACGTCAGCCAGAGTTTCATCAATCGCCACATGAACAATGCACAAGACGTCAAACAGAAGTACAATGTGTGGATTGCACGATATGGAGAATTCAAGCCCGATGTTAAACTTGTCTATTGGCAGCTTTCTGCCGATGGTCGGGTTAACGGCATCACAGGTCCTGTTGACATCAACGTATTCAATGGTTACCAAGGACAATGGGACGAGTTTGTCCGCACCGGGTTTCACAAGTAGAAGTTGTGTGTTAAACGTTGATATTCAGCATCTCCAATAGTCATCATGCTACGCTCGCAATGACAAGACTGTTTCTTAAATGACAACAAAAAACGGCGAGCGGCCTTTCCCTCTACAGTTTTTACAGCACACACCCGACAGGGGAAGAAGCCTCTGAAAATTGCTTCGTCCTCCATTCGTTGACGATAGTCGAACGGCACCACCACACTCAACTCTCCATCTTCCTTAAGCAAAAACCATGCCGCCTCCATCAACTCACCGTATGTCAACGAATCAGCATGACGAGCTAAATTCCGCTGTTTGTCTGATGTATTCAGAGAGTCTATAAAATAAGGAGGATTGCAGACAACAGCATCATATGCTAACACATGCTCTTCTTTTTTTGCAAGCTCTTGAACTGTTTGATGCAAGACCGTAACGCGGTCTTCACAAAATGCCCTGGCAACATTTTCCTTTGCCTGCAGTACAGCTCCTTCATCAATATCTATCGCCGTCACATGTGCTTGCGGATAGCGTTGAACCATCATCAAGGCTATAAGCCCCGTGCCAGTACCCACATCAAGTATTTCCTGGCCACCATTGGACCAAGCCCCCAAAAGCACGCCATCGGTTCCTACCTTCATAGCACAATGCTCCTGATAAACTGTGAAATGCTTAAATTTGAACATCGTTTCGGTTACAAAGTTAAGCGTTTATATGCAAAAAAACAAATTATTATCAGACTTTTCCATTTTTTTGACGAAAGGAAAGGCAAAAACAGCCTCAAAAGTATGTTTTGTAAATACTTTGTATACACCAACAGAAGATTATGATATTAAAATATCTTATCAATCGTGCATTATTTCGCTAAAAAGTCGTACCTTTGCACCTCATTATGGAAGAAACAATAACAATGTACATGGATAATAAGAACAGGTCGTTTTCAATGATAGCCGATGTAGAGGGCGATTACAGCGACCTGACAAAAATGGAAATGCCTGAGACACTTCCCATTTTAGCTGTTCGCAATTTAGTGCTATTCCCAGGTGTGGTGTCACCTATTCTTATAGGTAGGGAATCAAGTATGACTCTCATCCGTAAAGCCGACAAAGACAATCTGCTGATAGGTATTGTTACTCAACGCGACCCAGATGTGGAATACCCGATTCGTGCCGACCTGTTTGACTTGGGGGTCTTCGCCAAGGTTATTAAGACACTGACCTTGCCCAATGGCAACATCACTGCCATCGTACAAGGGTTGGGGCGTATGCGCCTTTTAGAGTTAGAGAAATACAAGCCATATTTTGTCGGTCATGTGACTCCAGCTCATGAGGAAGAGCCAGACCAACGCGACATGGAGTTTCACACTGCCATTGAAGACCTGAGGACCCAGACGGCAGAATACATCAATATGAGTGAGGAGATTCCCGATGAAGCAGCCTTTGCCATCAAAAACGTTACCAATGATGTCATGGCCCTTAACTTCATCTGCTCTAACCTACCTTTCTCTCTTAAAGAGAAGATGTCATTGTTGCAGATGGATAGTATTAAGGAACGTCTCTTCAACACCCTGCGCATCATCAACCGCGAAATCAACCTCCAAACCTTGAAGTTGGACATTCGCAACAAGACTCGTGACGACATTGATGAGCAGCAACGCAACTATTTCCTGCAACAGCAAATCAAAAATCTACAGGCAGAGATGTCTGGTGAAAGTTCACCAGAGAAAAGAGATTTGATTGAGAAGGCCAAGAAAAAGAAGTGGCCTGAAGATATTGAAAAGTTTTTCTACAAAGAGGCCGATAAGCTGGATCAGCTCAATCCCAATTCTCCCGACTTTAACGTACTGTTGAACTATCTGCAGACGCTGGTTGGACTGCCATGGGGTGAATATACTAAGGACGATATGAATTTGTCACGTGCCCGGAAAATACTTGATCGTGACCATTACGGTATGGAAAAGGTCAAAGAGCGTATTCTTGAATACATTGCCGTCCTTTCTCTCCGTGGTGATTTAAAATCGCCCATTCTATGTCTCTACGGACCCCCAGGTGTTGGAAAAACATCTTTAGGTAAGTCGATAGCAGATGCGCTGAAACGCAAATATGTCCGTGTCTCATTAGGTGGATTGCACGACGAGGCCGAGATTCGCGGTCACCGCCGTACATATATTGGTGCTATGCCTGGCCGTATTATCAAGAACATCCAAAAGGCCGGTTCGTCTAATCCCGTCTTTATTTTAGACGAGATAGACAAGGTGACGCAGAACACCCACAATGGCGACCCTGCATCAGCATTACTCGAAGTCTTGGATCCTGAGCAGAACGGTGCTTTCCACGATAATTATCTGGATGTTGACTACGATCTCTCAAAGGTGATGTTTATTGCTACGGCTAACAACCTCGGAACCATTCCCCGTCCCCTATTAGATCGCATGGAAATCATTGAGGTCAGTGGATACATTACAGAAGAGAAACTTGAAATAGCAAAGCGCCACCTTATTCCCAAAGAAAAAGAGAATACGGGTCTGAACGACAAGAAGCCGATTTTCACCAAGCCAGCTATTGAGAAAATAATAGAGCAATATACACGGGAGAGTGGTGTACGTCAATTGGAGAAGCAAATCAACAAGGCTCTGCGAAAAATAGCGTTCAAAAAAGCAGAAAGCAACGATTTACCGTATGAAAAAATAACACCCATAGAGATAGAGTCTTTGTTAGGCAAGCCACCTTTCTACCGCGACATTTATCAGGGCAACTCATATGCCGGCGTTGTTACTGGCTTGGCTTGGACTAGTGTGGGAGGTGAAATATTGTTCATTGAAACATCACTTTCAAAAGGAAAAGCTGGGAAACTAACCCTTACGGGTAATTTAGGCGATGTAATGAAAGAATCAGCTGTCATAGCCTTAGAATACGTCAAGGCACATGTTGACATGCTGGGCATAGACTATCGCATCTTCGACTATTGGAACATACACATCCATGTACCTGAAGGGGCAACCCCCAAAGATGGTCCATCGGCTGGTATCACCATTGCAACCAGTATTGCCTCGGCCTTAACCCAGAGAAAGGTTCGTAAGAACACCGCTATGACAGGAGAAATAACACTCCGCGGCAAGGTACTGCCTGTAGGTGGCATCAAAGAGAAAATTCTTGCTGCCAAGCGTGCCGGCATTACAGACATCGTAATGTGCCAAGAAAACGAGAAGGACATCAACGAGATTCCTGAGATGTATCTCAAGGGAGTGACATTCCACTATGTTGAGAATGTACAAGACGTTTGGAATTATGCCCTTACGGACGAGATCGTGGAGCATCCACTGTTGTTTGAGATTCCTGAAGAAAAGAACGAGAAGAAGAATGTTTAATCCTAATTCCTGATTCTAAATGTTCTTCCAATTACAACATACAGACAATGCCAGTGATGCCCGCACAGGTCTTATTACTACTGACCACGGCCAAATAAAGACACCGATCTTTATGCCAGTGGGAACAGTGGGAAGCGTGAAGGGAGTCCACTTCTCTGAACTACGCGAACAGGTGAAAGCCCAGATTATACTCGGCAACACCTATCACTTATACCTGCGTCCTGGACGTGAGATCCTACGCAAAGCGGGTGGACTACACAAATTCAACACCTGGGATCGCCCCATTTTAACAGACTCTGGCGGTTTTCAAGTTTTCTCGCTAACAGGTATTCGCAAACTGAAAGAAGAAGGCTGTGAGTTCCGCTCGCACATTGATGGTTCGAAACATATCTTTACCCCTGAAAACGTAATAGACACCCAACGCGTCATTGGGGCTGATATCATCATGGCTTTAGACGAATGCCCTCCTGGGCAGAGCGACTACCAGTATGCTAAGAACTCGCTGGGACTGACTCAGCGTTGGCTAAACCGTTGCATCAAGCGTTTTAACGAGACAGAACCACTTTACGGTTACAAACAAGTGCTATTCCCTATTGTGCAGGGGTGCACATTTAAAGATTTACGACAAGAGGCTGCAAAACACGTTGCCGATAAAGGAGCAGAAGGTAATGCAATTGGCGGTCTGGCTGTTGGCGAACCGACTGAGGTTATGTACGACATGATTGAGGTTGTCAACGAGATTCTTCCTAAAGACAAACCACGATATCTGATGGGCGTGGGAACTCCTCAGAATATTCTTGAGGCAATAGAACGCGGTGTTGACATGTTCGACTGCGTGATGCCAACTCGCAACGGTCGCAATGCGATGCTCTTTACCTATGAAGGAACGATGAATATGAGAAACCAGAAATGGCAGGATGATTTCTCGCCTATAGATCCTGACGGGTGCGATATCGACCGCATCCATTCAAAGGCTTATTTACATCACCTCTTCAAGGCTCAGGAACTGCTGGCTATGCAGATTGCCAGCATTCACAACCTGGCGTTCTATCTCAGATTAGTATCCGATGCGCGCACCCATATTGAACAAGGCGACTTCATACAATGGAAGCGTTCCATCATTGACAATTTAGGCAGAAGAAGATGAACAATAGCAAACTAATACATACAAGATGGAAGATCCGCCAATTATGGCGCCGAATACCTTGGCACAAATTGGCATGGATGAAGAAGCTGAACGTATTCCGCTTCGTCAAACGCATGGATTGGTATATCATTAAGAAATTTATTGGCACATACATCTATTCCATCTTGCTCATCATCTCCATCTCCATCGTCTTCGATGTAAACGAGAACCTGGCAAAATTCACATCATTTCACGCACCATTACGAGCCATCGTCTTTGACTACTACGCAAACTTTGTGCCTTACTTTGCCAACCTCTTCTCACCATTGTTTGTTTTTATTGCTGTCATTTTTTTCACTTCCAAACTGGCGGGAAACTCTGAGATAATCGCCATGCTAGCATGTGGCATGAGCTTCAAGCGTCTGCTTCGCCCCTACCTGATCTCGGCGGCTCTTATTGCCACACTTAATTTCTTCCTTGGTGCCTACATTATTCCCAAGGGAACCGTGGTGCGTCATGATTTCGAGTCGCTTTACAAAAACAATAAGAAAAACACATCTGCATCTAATATCCAGCTCATGGTTGACCGTGGTGTCGTTGCCTACATCTCGCAATACGATGATATCCGCAAAACTGGTTACGGTTTTGCACTTTATAAGTTCGAAAACAAAAAGATGGTATCGCAGATGAATGCCAGCATCATTCAATACGATACAATTGCAGACGAGCGTTACCACTGGAAAGCGCGCAACTATAAAATTCGAACCCTGAAGGGTATGCGTGAACAAATTAAGAGTGGAAACGAGATTGACACACTTATACAGATGGAGCCCATGGACCTCGTATTCTCAAAAGGCCAGCAAGAAACTTTCACCTCTCCAGAGTTGCTTCGGTACATCTCCAAACAACAAGAACGCGGCTCCAGTAATGTTGTACAATACGAAGTAGAATACCACAAGCGCATAGCTTCTTCCTTTGCTTCGTTCATTCTCACACTTATCGGAGTATCCCTTTCCTCACGAAAGCGCAAGGGCGGTATGGGCCTTTACCTTGGTATCGGACTTGCTCTATCCTTTGCCTATATTTTGCTGCAAACTATCAGTGCGACCTTTGCTATCAATGCAGGCACTCCTCCTATCTTGGCAGCATGGATTCCTAATATTTTATATTCATTTATTGCATACTTCTGTTACAAACAAGCACCAAATTAACATCAAGGGGTTTGAGACGAGCAAGATTGCATATCTACACAGTCCAAGCTAAACATCACTCAACACGATAGAATAATGACTTTTGAAGAAACATATCTGAACGACAATATCCTTGACGCACTATACGACATGCACTTTGAGGAAATGACCCCCATTCAAGAGAAGTGTATACCAGAAATCCTGAATGAGCGTGATGTATTGGGAATTGCACAAACAGGCACTGGCAAAACAGCAGCTTACCTGCTCCCTATCCTATCTATGCTCGACGATGGCGGATATCCCAACGATGCAGTCAACTGTATCGTTATGGCCCCAACCAGAGAACTAGCACAACAAATTGATCAAGCTATGCAGGGCTTCGGCTATTATCTGGATGGTATATCAAGCGTTGCCGTATACGGTGGAAACGATGGTTCACGCTTCGATATTGAGACCAAGGGGCTGAAGATGGGCACTGACGTGGTTATCGCTACTCCAGGCCGTCTGCTCTCCCACATCCGCATGGGACACCTCGATCTTTCACGTCTCTCTTTCTTTGTTCTTGATGAAGCAGACCGAATGCTCGACATGGGGTTCTCAGACGATATACTCTTCATTGCCAAACAGTTATCCAAGAATCACCAGACTATTATGTTCTCTGCTACTATGCCGCAGAAGATTCAACAATTGGCAAACACCTTATTATATAATCCCGTAGAGGTAAAAATAGCCGTATCAAAGCCCGCAGAAAAGATTCAACAGTCTGCATACCTTTGCTACGAGCCCCAAAAACTCGGTCTCATCCGTGCACTTTTCAAAGCAGGGGAATTGGAAAGAGTTATCATTTTCAGCGGGAAAAAAGAGAAGGTAAAGGACATCTACCATGAATTAAAACACATGAACATCAACTGTGCAGCAATGCATAGTGACCTGTCACAAGCAGAGCGCGATGACGTTATGTTCCGATTTAAGTCAGGACAGGTTTCCGTACTTGTGGCCACAGACAT
>JAEEGL016106999.1_pt1 | contig 10501 bp, 9 predicted proteins | sample 9134231 | NCBI WGS metagenome assembly JAEEGL01 (sample SAMN16246548, study PRJNA631951) | gut metagenome | biome: gut microbiome; feature: rumen; material: fiber-attached | host: Bos | place: Iran: Karaj | collected 2018-10 | reverse complement strand
GGGTGTTTGGTTATGAAAAACGGACGCAATTTGGCTTATGCCTTTCAATTTTTGCATTCACTCTTTTCTCATGCGGAATTCAGGAAGGCTATGAAGGAACTGCGTCTTTTACGATAGACACGGTACGGCTTGCTGTGGGCTTTGAATAGGGAGCAGGAATTTGTTGATTCTCAGAAAATAAAAAAAATCCAGCCCGAAAATGGACTGGATTTTAAGCGGAGCGAGAGGGATTTGAACCCCCGATACGGTTACCCGTATGTCGGTTTTCAAGACCGATGCATTCAGCCTCTCTGCCATCGCTCCAAAAATTGATGCTCTAAGAATATATACCAAACACAGAGTTTGTGTCAACATTTAAAACAAAAAAAAGTGATTTTTTTTAATTTTTTTATAAAAAAATTAGTATAGAATTTTTTGTTTTTCTTGCTTATAGTAAAGGAATGGATAGGAATAAAATTTTTCTGGGATTTGTAACGGCTGTTCTCGGCTTGTTACTGCTGATTACTCCGGAGGCTTTCATAAAGCTTTTCGTCATCATCCTTGGCGTTGCCGCAGTCATCGACGGCATTTTTATTCTTGCCGCAACAAGAAATCTCATCATCGATCCGCAGTATAATCTTATTGTAATCGTGCGCGGAATCCTGAGCATCTTGATTGGTGCTGTTGCTGTATTTCTTCCACTTGTCATTGCTTCTGCAATCTGGAATTTTATGGCATATACATTGGCTGTATATCTTTTGATTTCCAGTTCCCTTCAGATTTATACAATTACAAAGCTTCACCGCAATGGAATAATGATAAGGCAGTCAATGATTGAAGTCATATCAAGCCTTATCCTTGCGCTTGTCCTGATTGTCATTCCGAGCAACGTTGCAGGACAGTTTATTATCCGTCTTTTCGGAATCGCACTTTTCTGTACGGGAATCGGCCTTATCGTAATGCAGTGGCGCAACCGCATCACGGTCATCAATCCTGATAATGTTCAGACTGCAAGTGCAGAAGAGGCAGAATCTTCAGAAAGTGCAAATTCTGAAGAAAACACAACTGAGTGAAATTCAACTGTATAAAAACAGTTATATTTTTTTTGGAGTCATTAGATGAAAATTAATCAGCTGGACGCTCTCTTAAAGGCGAATGAGTATCCTGGACGAGGAATTGTTGCAGGTTTGAGCGAAGACGGAAAATATGCAGTCAGTGCATATTGGACAATGGGCAGAAGTGCCGGAAGCCGCAACCGTGTTTTTGTGACTGAAAATGAAAACGGTACTGAGGTAGTGCGTACAAAGGCATTCGACGAGTCTTTAATCGCAGGTGATCCAAGCCTTATCATTTACGCAGCTGTCCGTCAGCTTGGAAGCAAAACAATCGTCACAAATGGTGACCAGACTGACACGATTTTTGAAGGCCTTAAAAAAGGCGAGACTTTTGAGCAGTCGCTTAGAGTCCGAAAATACGAGCATGATGCTCCGAATTTCACGCCGCGCATTTCTTCACTGCTTAATGTTGAGAACGAAAAATACGACTATGCAATCTCAATCTTAAAAAGTGATAACGGAAACGGTGACAACTGCCTCCGCTTCACTTACACATATGACAATCCGCAGAAAGGTCAGGGACATTTCATCCACACATACATGGGCAACGGAAATCCATTGCCAAGTTTTGAGGGAGAGCCGGAGCGTGTTGAAATAAAAGGAACGATTGATGAGTTCACAAACATGATTTGGTCAAGCCTCAATGAGGAAAATAAAGTTTCCCTTTTCGTCCGCTACATTGATGTTTCCACCGGAAACTACGAAGAGAGAATCATCAATAAAAATAAATAAGCCAAAAATTACATAAGGTGATTTTTCTTTGCTTTAACCCCGCCGTTCATGCGGGGTAATTTGTTATAATGAAGAACCTAATCTGCACAACCTTACTTGTTGAAACTTCTCCTCAGGGGCTGCCTTTAGGGGCTGCATGTATCGCAAGCTCCATAAAGGCTGATTCTCGTACTTGCTCTGCCTACAGTGTTGAGCTGATGGATTTTTCCCTTGAGGATGATGAGCTTGTCGCAGTACGGGAAACTGACGGCGATGATGGAATTGCCCGTCTTCTTGCACAAAGGCTTGCCTCAAAAAAGGCTGATTTCGTCTGTTTTTCAGTTTATGTCTGGAATCGGGTGATTCTCGAAAAGACCTGCCTGGAACTCAAAAAAATTCACTCAAACTGTGTCTGCATATCCGGTGGGCCTGAAGTCACTGCAAATCCGCTTTCGTTTAAGAGTTTTGACTACATGATTGCCGGGCAGGGGGAGCGTGCGATGGTCGAATTGCTGAGCGCCCTTAATGCTCCCTTGCTTCCGCCTCCTGGTCAAAACGGATGGACATTCGGCATACAGGGGGTTTACTTCCGCCAGGAAAAATCGGATGAAACTTCGACTTCTGCTTCGACCGGCAATTCCCTTGAGTCAGCTGTCCAATCTTCAGAAAATCCTTGTGCAGAACTTTCTTCCCAGGTAATCCGTGCCTGTCCTTTTCCTCCAGACATGACGGCTTCTCCATATCTTGACGGAACGCTCGATCCAGGCCGGTACGGCGGAGCGTTATGGGAGCTTGCACGGGGCTGTCCTTTTAAATGCTCGTACTGCTATGAAAGCAAAGGCGAGAAGAAAATCGCTTACTTTCCGATGGAACGTCTTGAAAAAGAAATTGAGCTTTTTGCCTCAAAAAAAATATCTCAGGTATTTGTTCTGGATCCGACTTACAACGCGAGCAAAGAGCGGGCAATTAAAATGCTCAAAATCATCGAAAAAAAAGCACCTGGAATGTTTTTTTATTTTGAGGCGCGGGCTGAATTCATAGACAGGGAACTTGCCAGGGCGTTCTCTCGGATTCCGTGCTGCCTGCAAATCGGCTTGCAGAGCGCAAATCCTGACGTGCTGAAAAATGTTCACCGCACTTTGGATAAAAAGCTTTTTGTAAAAAACATCGGATTTTTAAATGAAGAAGGTGTCACTTTTGGTTTTGACTTGATTTATGGACTTCCGGGAGACAATTTTCAAGGGTTTAAAAGCTCAATCGATTTTGCACTGAGCCTTTATCCGAACAATCTTGAGCTTTTCTGTCTGAGTGTTCTTCCAGGAACAAAACTTCATGACGATGCTCAAAGATTCGGCATGGTTTGGGAAAATGAGCCTCCGTATCATGTAATCCGAACGCCTCAATTCAACGAGGAAAATCTTGCAAAGGCAAAAAAACTTGCACAGGCGACAAATCTCTTTTATTCTCAAGGGCGGGCTGTTCCGTGGTTCAACAGCGTACTCTATCCGCTGCACGAGAAAGCCAGCGTTTTTTTGTGGGATTTTTCAGAATGGCTTGAGAAATTCGGATTTGGACTGATTGGGCTTGAGAAATCCGGCTTAAAAAAAGATGTCTGTGATTATTCGGCAGATGAAATCATAAAGCTTCAGACGGAGTTCGTCCGTAAAAAATACGCTGACAGGCATCTTTTAAAACTTTTTGATGTCGCTCAGGATTTAATCGCAATCAACGGCGCGCTCGGAAAATGTACTTTTGACGGAAGCCAGAGTGTCTTTACGACGCACTATCATCCTGATGATGTCATGAGCGAGTATGGAAGTGACCTTGAGTTTTTTGCAGAAAACGCAGGAAAGCAAAAATGCCGCGTAAAAGTCTTTGAGGGCAAAAACGGCGCGGACTGGCAGGTTCTGTAATTTTACATCGCAACGCCCAGAGAAAAAGCGTAATACATTTTTTTCTGGGTGATGTTGTAAGCCAGTCCAAGAGAAAGTGCAGGAATGGCAATCTTGGAGAGATAAAGTTTTGAGCCGAAATTAAATCCCTGATTGAACTTATACTTTCCGTCGTAATCCTGAACGTAAATCGCCTCGTAGTTTGAGTACACGGAAATGATTCCGAATTTCAGCTTTGCAGGAGCAAATTCCAATCCCGCTGATGAACCGAAAAGCCTTTGCGAAACGAATTTGTCAGAAATGATTGTTGATGAAATGGCACCCCGTCCGCTGTAATTTGAGATGTGATTGTTTTTTCCGATCGTGCCTGAAATTTGTGACAGAAGCCTTAAGCGTGGAAGAATCGGCTTTTGAAATCCAACTCTTGCCGAATAAGTCTGAGCGTACTGATAGTTTCTGTCATTTGAGAATGAAAGTTTTGCCGAAAGCCTTGCGCCTGCAGTTGACGTGAACCATCCATTCCAGTCTGATTTTGAGTATTCCAAATCTGTGTGGATTGAGCCAATCTTAATTGAATCAACGATATCTTCATAACCTCGGATGTCCTTTTCCCTGAGGGTTGAAAAAGTGAAGCCGAGAGAAGCCGAAGTGTTTTCGCTGAGCTTTTCTTTTAGTGAGGCGGACGCAGAAAAAGTTGTTGCCTTGTATTGCAGGATGATGTCATCACTGTCGTAAGGCTCCAAGACCTGGATTTTTTTTGTGTCGTGTGACATGTAGAGTGAGACGCTGAATCCCGGAATGAAATTTTCTTTCGGCGATTTAGAGAATGCAAACATTCCAGACTGTGAGTTTTTTGATAAAATTCCGCCGGCTAAAAATGTGTCCTTCATTCCGAAAGCATTCGTGTCAAAGGCCATTAAACCGCCAAGAAGTCCGCTCGACGAAAATGATGCGAAAGGAAGCAGAAGAAAAGAAAGCTTTTCATTTACGAAAACTTCGATGCTTGCTTCGCTTTCAGAAACAGGAAATACGTTAAAGCTGATTTCATCAAAAAGTCCCTCGATCTGAAGGATTTTTTCCAGTTCAACAAGAGTGTCCTTTGAAAATTCCGTGCCTGTTAATTTTTTTACTTTTGGCTGAAGATAGATGTCCTTTGTTTTTTTTAATCCAAGAAAATTTATTGAGGAAATCTTTAATCCGTAAAATTCGGAGAAATCTTTTGTTTCAGTTGCCGGAGATTGTTCTGTGTGATTTTTAGTTTCGCTGTCCTGCGCATGTAAAGCCGCAGAAAGAAATGCTGCAAAAATAAAAACAAGGACTTTTCTTTTCATCTGTTAATTTTATCTGAAACAGGGCTTTTTTTTCAATATAAGTCATTTGCGGCACATAAATTTAAGTTGACAGGTGGAGTTTTCGATATATACTGTAACTAGTTTTATGAAAGCAGTTTCAAAGCAAAACACAATCTATGATGTTGCACGTCTGGCAGGTGTCAGTTCGGCGACAGTTTCTCGTTTTTTGAATGAGCCTGACCGCGTTGCTCCTGACAAAAGGGAGCGGATTCGTTCTGCCGTAAAAGAGCTTAATTTTGTTCCAAAAGCTGAGGCGGTTGCAAAAGCCCGGCGTTCTTACAGGCGAATCGGGGTTGTGGCTCCTTTTTTTACGCAGCCTTCTTTTATGGAACGACTCAAGGGAATAGAAAGCGTTTTAAGCCGTGAGCATTATGAGCTTATTCTGTACGCGATTGATGCTCAGGAAGATCTGGAAAACTACATTCAGTCACTCATCAATACTCAGCGTGTGGACGGTCTGATTTTTCTATGCTTGAATCTCGATCCTGCCTTGCTTGAGCTTTTGGATTCGGCTCCGTTTCCCATTTGCTTCGTCGAAGCAGAATATGAAAACTTTGATTGCGTTGCTGTTCAGAATCTGCAGGGCGGTCAGAAAGCAGCTGAGTATCTGTACAAGAAAGGTTGCCGTAATCCCGGTTTTATTGGAGAAGTTTCCCGCCATCAATTTACAGTTGCTGCCACTCAAGAGCGTTTCCGTGGATTTCAGTTTTATTTTGCAAATCAGGGAATTACGCTTGAGAACGAAAAAGTCTGGCTGGGTACTTTCGCAGAAATCAACCGTGAGGAAGAGATAAGCCGTTTTTTGGAGCAAAAAGACTTGCCGGACGGCATTTTCTGTTCGAGCGATGTCCTTGCTGCAAGTTTGATTCGCATCGCAGAAAAAAAAGGAATTTCAGTTCCTGGAAAAATAAAAGTCATCGGTTTTGACAATATCGAGATTGCCGATTACATAGGTCTTACTTCGGTGAGCCAGCATCTTGAGGATTCTGGAGTGATGGCAGCCCGCCTTATTTTAGACAGAATCGCGGACAATAATCGGGGAATTACAACCATGAAAGTTCCACTCGAAATCATTGAAAGACAAACATGCGGTGAATGACCGCTCGGATTTTGCAGCGCCGCTAACGCGGAGTTAAAAAAGGAGGAAATATGAAAAAGACTTCTATTGGATTTGCACTTGCAGGATTTGCTGCGGTGCTTGTGCTGAACACGGCCTGTTTCGAAAAACAGCAGGCTTCCAAGGCTGATGACGGAACAATACGCATTGAAGGTGCGTTCCGTGGTGAAGAAGAAGCCCGCTTTCAGGAAATCGTGAGGATTTTCAATGAGAAGAATCCTAAGTTTCACGTGACTTATGAAGGAAGTCCTGATTTTGAGGTTCAGATTCAAGTTGAGACACAGGCGAATACTCCGCCGGATATTGCTGCTATCCCTCAGCCTGGCACCATGAAAAGATTTGCAGAGGCCGGTTATCTGAAACCGCTGGACAGTGAAGTCATCGCTGCAATTGACGCAAACTATGCTCCAGTCTGGAAAGAATTGGGAAGCTATAAGGGACAGGTTTACGGCCTCTTTCACCGTGTAAACGCAAAAAGCTTTGTATGGTACAACAAAAAAGAATGGGCAAAACGAGGCTATACGATTCCTAAAACATGGGATGAGCTTCGCGCCCTTGAGGAAAAAATGGTAAGGGACGGTGTAACTCCGTGGTCAGTCGGATTTGAGTCTGCTGCTGCTACAGGCTGGCCTGGAACCGACTGGCTTGAGGATTTGATGCTCAGAACGGCAGGACCGGATTCTTACGACAAATGGGTAAATCATGAAATCAAATTCAATAATCAAGTTGTAATAAATGCGCTTAAGTATTGCGGTGAGATTTTCCTAAATGACAAATACGTTTATGGCGGTTCTGCAAACATCGTTTCATTAAACTACGGTGACAGTGTTAAGCCATTGTTTGAAAATCCTCCGAAAGCGATGATGAATCGTCAGGGAAACTTCATCACGGGCTTCATGCAGCAGGAAATTCAGGATAACCTTGAGGAAAATGTCGGTGTATTTGCCCTTCCAAGTGTTGATGAAAAATGGGGAACTCCTGTTCTTGGCGGTGGAGACCAGTTCGTAGCCTTTACAGACAAGCCTGGCGTAAAAGAATTCATGGAATTCCTCACGTCATGGGACGCATGCGCACCTTGGGCACGAATCGGAGGAGCACTCTTCCCTCACAAAAATCAGAATTTCGATGATTATGGAAACTCCCTCGAAAAAGAAATTGCAAAAATCCTTGTAAATGCGAGTGTATTCAGATTTGACGGTTCTGACCTCATGCCTACGGAAGTCGGATCCGGCTCGTTCTGGACAGGAATGGTCAACTATGTAACAGGTGCTGAAAATGCAGAAACTTGTCTCAAAGTGATCGATGAGACTTGGCCGCAGTAAGGAGTTTTTATGGCTGAAACTAAAACGCTTAAGGCGTATGTTTCCCTGCCTGACATAATCAAGACGATTTTTGTCGTTTTTGGAAGTGTGGTTGTTGCTTTGAGCGGATTCAACCTGCTCAGGGCAAATTTCCTTCCTCAAGTTCCGACGACGATTGTTGCGATTGTGTGGGGCGTGGCGTCCGTCATACTGATTTTTTATTCCCTGAATCTTCTGGCACAGCTTTTTCCGTCAAAGATTTACAACAAGATAGTTCCGTATATCTTTATCGGACCGGCCGTGCTGATTATGGGCTGGTATCTGTTTCTTCCGACTCTGCGTTCTTTTATGCTGAGCTTTATGGACAAGACATCAACTCGCTTTGTCTGGTTTGACAATTACAAGTTTCTGTTCACCGACCGCTCAATGCTGGTTTCCATCAGAAACACGTTGATTTGGCTTGTCTTGGGAACAGGATGCAGCGTCTTTATCGGTCTTCTTATTGCGATTCTTGCGGAAAGAAGCTTCATCGAAAAAGGTGCAAAGACTTTTGTCTTCCTTCCGATGTCGATTTCTCTCGTCGGAGCTGGCGTAATCTTTAAATTCATGTATTCGGCAAAGTTTGGAGGAGCGGAGCAGACAGGACTTTTGAATGCAATCGTGACTTTCTGCGGATTTGAACCTCAGAACTGGCTTGGAAAAGCGCCTTGGAACAATTTTTTCCTGATAGCGATTTTCGTATGGCTTCAGACTGGTTTTGCAATGGTCGTTCTTTCGGCGGCACTCAAGGCCGTTCCCGAAGAAATGCTGGAGGCTGCCAAAATTGACGGCGCAAGTGAATTCACAACGCTGATAAAAATCGTAATTCCAAACATCAGGGCTTCGATCATCAGCGTTTCAACGACGATTCTGCTCGCGGCCTTAAAGTGCTTTGATATCGTCTACTCGATGACAAACGGCATGTTCGGAACGGAAGTCCTGGCAAGCCAGCAGTACAAGCAGATGTTCACGTTCCAGAATTACGGACGCGGTTCTGCAATCGCAATCTTGATTTTGATTGGCGTAAGCCCGGTCATTTACTACAACCTCAGGGAATTCCGCAACAAGGAGGCTTTTAAATGAAATCAGCAAAAAAACAGAAAAAAGGCCTTGCGACAATCATCATCACTTTTATTCTTGTCGTGTTCTGCGTCTTGTGGACGCTTCCGACGGTTGGAATCTTAGTTACATCATTCAGGACGGCAGATGCCGCAGCTTCTACAGGATGGTGGCGTGCGTTTGCAGATTTGAAAAGCTTCACCTTGGACAATTACAATCAGGTGCTTTTCGGACAGCGGTTCAGCGTAGGAAATGCTTCAGGCACTGCGACAGTGCGGGGCGCGACCATGATGAGCGCATTCCTGTCATCGATTGCAGTCACGCTTCCATCAGTCATAATTCCGATTCTGATAGCGGCTGCCGCGGCTTACGGATTTGCCTGGCTTGATTTTAAGGGGCGAAACGCGCTTTTCGCAATGATTATCGCCCTTCTGGTCGTTCCGCTGCAGATTTCACTTATACCGATTCTCCGGGACTACAACAAAATCGGATTGAACGGAACCTATCTTGGAATATGGCTGGCGCACACGGGATTTGGCCTTCCACTGGCGACTTACATGATGTACAACTACATTTCAACGCTTCCGCGCTCAATCCTTGAGTCGGCATTTATTGACGGAGCAAGTCACTTTATGACTTTCGTCCGGCTGATTCTGCCGCTTTCGGCTCCGGCAATTGCTTCGTTTGCAATCTTCCAGTTCATCTGGGTCTGGAACGACATGCTGGTTTCCCTTGTTTTCCTTTCGGGAGCCGGGCAGAAACTCCAGGTCGTTACGGTGCGGCTCATGAACATGGCCGGAACCCGCGGAACCGACTGGCACTTGCTTACGGCCGGTGCATTCGTCTCAATGATTCTTCCTCTGGGAGTGTTTTTGGGATTGCAGAAATTCTTCGTTAAGGGGCTGCTCGCAGGTTCTGTTAAGGGATGATTTTTTTGGCGCGACCCAACTGTCTCCGGGCTATCCGCGGTTGCGCTTTTCGCTTCATTCTCCGGCAAGAAAGCCGGAGAACGCTTCGCGCCGCTACTATCCCGCGCGTTCATTTTCGTCATGCAGATTCATTTTTTTTCATTCGTGTGACATTTTGAAGGACTTTTTATGTATCAAAAACAACTTGAAGAAAATATGGCGGCCTTGACTGCGCATCTTTATGAGCTTTACGGCAAACGCTGGGATTTCTATCAGATTCTTTCCCGTCTTGAATCAATCATGAAAAAGGCTTCGACCCAGAGGCAGGAGGGCTATCTTTTTGACGCTGACAAAGAAGCTCTTTCTTGTGCATCCGCTTCTAGCCGCGAGTTTTCGCAAGAAAACTCGTCAGGCAAAGGTGCGTCAGCAGCTTTGCCCTGGTACTTGAGCCAGAAAACCGTGGGCATGATGCTTTACGTGGATTTGTTCGCAGGAAACTTGCAGGGACTGATTCAAAAAATTCCTTACCTTAAAGAACTTGGAGTCAATTACGTTCACCTAATGCCGCTCTTTGACTGCCCCAAAGGTGAGAACGATGGCGGCTATGCGATTTCTTCTTACAGAAAAGTTCAGTCGCGTCTTGGTACAATTGAGGACTTAAAAAACGTGTCTCTAGAATTCCATAAAAATGGAATCCATCTCGTGCTTGATTTTGTCTTCAACCACACAAGCGATGAGCACGAATGGGCAAAAAAAGCCCGAAAAGGCGACCCAAAATTCAAGAACTTCTATTACATTTACAAGGATAAGCGCGAAGTTGACGGCTGGAACTCCACTTTGCGCGAGATTTTTCCGACAGTCCGCCGCGGCTCATTCACTTACTTAAAAGAAAGTGACGAATGGGTTTGGACGACTTTCAATTCATTTCAGTGGGATTTGAATTATTCCAATCCCGAAGTTTTTCTGGCTATGGTCGAGGAAATGCTTTTCATTGCAAATCTTGGCGTTGACGTGCTCCGCCTTGATGC
>JAEEGL016004915.1_pt1 | contig 10501 bp, 9 predicted proteins | sample 9134231 | NCBI WGS metagenome assembly JAEEGL01 (sample SAMN16246548, study PRJNA631951) | gut metagenome | biome: gut microbiome; feature: rumen; material: fiber-attached | host: Bos | place: Iran: Karaj | collected 2018-10 | reverse complement strand
GTTCATGCAAGCCGAGATAATCTCATCCTTCGAGCTGAAGCCCGAGAAGAACGGGATGCCAGCAATGGCAAGGCATGAAATCAGGAACGTGGCGTTCGTGATGGGCATGTACTTTCGCCGCCCTCCCATCTCGCTCATCTCGTTGCTGTGAACAGCATGTATTATGCAGCCTGCACCCAGGAAGAGACAAGCCTTGAACATGGCGTGAGTGAAGAGGTGGAAGTTGCCAGCAAGGAAGCCGAGTTGCGTGTGATTGTCGAGCACACCCTCGTGTCCTGGCAGGCTCACGCCGAGAGCCACCATCATGAAGGCTATCTGCGAGATAGTGGAGAATGCGAGCACACGCTTGATGTCGCTCTGCGCACATGCTACAGCAGCGGCATAGAAGGCGGTGATGACGCCTACCCACACAATGATAGGCATAGCGTTCGGAGCGTACTCAACCCACATGGGGAAGAGGCGTGCCACCTGGTACACACCAGCCACAACCATCGTGGCGGCATGGATGAGGGCGCTGACAGGGGTCGGGCCTTCCATTGCATCGGGAAGCCAGATGTGCAGGGGGAACATGGCACTCTTACCAGCACCACCGATAAACATCAGCGTAAGTGCAGTAGGAAGCAGGAAACCACCTGCTGCCACGGCACGCGCAGCATCCACGGGGATGAAGGCGGCGGCACCATCGGCAAGTTTCAGCTCTGTAACAAATGAGAAGCTGAAGGAGCCTGTGTAGTAGCCAAAGATGAGGATGCCGACGAGGAAGAACATGTCGGCAAAGCGCGTCACGATGAATGCCTTCTTGGAGGCGGCGATGGCTGGATTCTGTGTGTAATAGAAGCCAATGAGCAGATATGAGCTAACGCCCACAAGTTCCCAGAAGAGGTACATCTGGAAGATGTTCGTCGCAACAACCAAGCCGAGCATCGACATCGTGAAGAGGCTCAGGAAGGCATAGTAACGCTGGAAACCGCGCTCGCCATGCATATACCCGAAGGAGTAGATGTGCACCATGAACGACACCGTCGAGATGACGATAAGCATCATCACACTGATGGGGTCGAGCAGGATACCCATGTCGAAGTGCAGGGAGCCGAGCGGCAGCCATGTCGTATTGTACGGTACCAGCGCCTCGTAAACGCCCGCCGCATTGCGTCCCACGGCGAAGAAATACTCGTAGGCCGCATAGCAGGACAGCAGGAATACTGCGCCGAGGCTGGTCGTACCAATCAGTCCTGCCAGTTTATGGCTGAACTTGTTCCCAAAGAGTCCCAAGACGAGGAACGAAAGGAACGGCAGGAGCAGAATCAGTAGTGTGTATGTAAACATATCTTAGAATTTCATTTTCTCCAGCTTTCCGACTGAGATGTCCTTCAACTGGCGGTAAACGTTTATCATTATGGCGATAGCAATGGCACTTTCTGCCGCCGTGATAGCGATGGAAAAGAGCGCGAAGAAGTAGCCCTCGTGTCCGCCTGGGAACAGGATGCGGTTGAACGCCGCAAAGTTCAGGTCGGTGGCGTTGAGCATAAGTTCAATGGAGAGCAGTATCGCCAGCGTGCTGCGGCGCGTAAGGAATCCGAACACGCCAGCAAACATCATTATGGCTGAGATGATGAGAATATAGTTTAACTGTATCATATCATTATCTTTTTCTTGCTATTACCAAAGCGGCGACGATGCAGGCGAGCAGCAGGACAGACACGGCTTCGAAGGGAAGCAGGTAGCCGTCCACGTCTGTCGAGAGCATGTTCTGGCCGATTTCACTAATACTGATTGTCGAACCCTCCGACGGAGCCTCGAGGGGGTCGGGGGTAAGGAGCATGTTGTTGAGCAGGTTTGCCTTGACGATGGCATAGACAAAGGCTCCGAATCCCAAGAGACTGAGCATGGCTGAGGCGAAAATCTTGGATTTAGTATTCTCGCTCAGTTTGTCCTTTGCCCCGCGGGTAAGCAGGATGGCAAATACGTAGAGCACAACGATGCCGCCGCAATAAACCATCACCTGCACAGAACCAAGGAACGTGTAGCCCATCAGGAAGTACATGCCTGCCACGCCCAGCAGGGCGAAGAACAAGTAGGCGGCGGCACGAAGCACGCTCTTTGCCATCACCGTAGCGAAGGAAGAGACGGTTATCATTACCGCGAGGATGATGAACATTATGTTGAATGAGTCCATATACATTATTATATATATTATACTTCAGTTTTGTCGGCAGTAGCATCCTTTGCACTCTCGGCCTTGGGAGCCTCAGCAGCCTTGTCTGCGGCAGCGGGCTTCGCTGCTGCGGCAGCAGGACGTGCTACGGGTTTGCGCTCCTCACACTTGCTACCAGGCTTGTTGAGTTGCTTCACAAGTTTCTGACGGTCGAAGACGGCCGTTTCAAAACTCTGGTCGAAGGTGATGGCGTTCTGCGGACATACGCGTACGCAGACTTCGCAGTACATGCAGATGCCCTGGTCGTAAACGTACTTGTCGAGAACCTTTTTCTTCTTGCCGTCCTCAGTCTCCACCATCTGGCTTGTGACGGTGATGGTTCCGTTGGGGCAATTCGTCATGCAAAGTCCGCAGGCGATGCACTTGTGCTCGTTATTCTCGTTGTGAGGCATCACGAGCGACCCGCGGAAGCGGTCGAACATCTGCAACTCCTTGCGGTTTTCAGGATACTGCTCAGTAATCTTTTTCGTAAAGAACTCGCGCATCGTGGTCTTCAGACCTACGCCGAGCGTCTTCAGTCCGGCTGCTAAACCTTGAAAATAGTTCATTTCTTCCATAGCATCACACGTTTATTCCCAGTCCGAACACTACGACGAGTGCCATGAGCAGGAGGTTAATAAGGCTGATGGGCATCAGGTACTTCCACTCGAGGGAGAGGATGTGGTCGATGCGCAGGCGGGGGAACGTCCAGCGCTCCCACATCAGCAGGAAGATTACGAAGAAGGTCTTGCCGATGAACCATACTGCACCAGGCACAGCATCCATCACGCCGTTGAAGCCCTCGAGGCCGCTGATGTGCAGCGGAGCCCAGCCGCCGAGGAATATTGTCGTAGCAATACCTGCGGCGATGAAGAGGTTCAGGTACTCGGCAAGGTAGAAGAAGCCGAAGTGCATGCCCGAATACTCGGTATGGTAACCTGCGGTAAGTTCGCTCTCGCCTTCAGGAAGGTCGAAGGGGCCACGGTTACACTCGGCATTACCTGCGATGAGGTAGATGAGGAATGCTATCACTGCGGGCACATGTCCGCGTACGATGTTCCATCCGTTGTCGGCCTGCTGCTGAACAATCTCGCTTATCTGCATCGTGCCGCTCAGCGCAACAATCGTGAGCATGGTGATGCCGATGGAGATTTCGTAGCTGATGAGCTGTGCGCCAGCACGCATAGAGCCAATCATCGGGTACTTACTGTTGGAGCCGAGACCTGCGAGCAGGATACCAACGACGCCAATGGAACTCACGGCAACCATGAAGAACAGGCCTACGTTGAAGTCGATGATATGACCGCCCTTGTTCCAAGGCAGGCAGGCGAAAGTCAGCATGGAAGCCGTCACGATGAGGAACGGGGCAAGGTCGTGGAGGAACATGTCGCTCTTGCGCATGTTGATAATCTCCTTCTGCAACATCTTGAAGACGTCACTGAACACCTGCAGCAATCCCCACTTGCCGACGCGGATCGGACCCAGTCGGCACTGGAAGAAGGCGCACACCTTGCGCTCCATATAAATTAAGGCTATGGCGAAAACGGCATAGAGCGTGATGATGACCAGCGCCACCAGCACACACTCCACCAGGATGGCTGCCCACTCGGGCATAAGTCCCAGCATCCACTCGTGTATCGCCGAAGTCCAGGAAGCTAAATCTAACATATTTAAAAAATTAAAAGGTAAAAAGTAAAAAGTAAAAATTTATAATGTAATTTCAGTGACGAGTGACGAGTGACAAGTTTGAACTCTTGAACTCTTGCTCCGAGCTTTGCTCGCCTGAGCACCCACTGGAGCGCAAGAACTCTTGAACCAAAATTCAGTATCTCAATTATTACTTATTACTTTTTAATTAATTATCCATTATCTGTCAATATCGGGCACTACATAGTCCAGCGTTCCGTTGATGGCCATCATGTCGGCGATGAGTTCGCCGCGGCATGCTGCATCCATTATCCACACGAGGGGCAAGCCCGTCGAGCGGTAGTGCAGGCGGTAGGGACTCTTGTCGCCCTTGCTCTCAAGGTAAACGCCGAACTCTCCGCGGCTGCCTTCTACGCAACTGTAGTATGTGCCAGCGGGCACCTTGATGATGGGCTTCGTCTTTGTCTGGAACGAACCTTCAGGAATGTTGTCGATGAGTTGCTCGATGATGCAGAGGCTCTGTTCAATCTCGTCCATACGGCAGAGCAGGCGAGCGTAACTGTCGCCCTCTGTGCGCACGACCTCCTTGAACTCCACCCTATCGTAGGCGGCGTATGGCTGGCGCTTGCGCACGTCGTTGTGCCAGCCGCTTGCGCGTCCGCTGGGACCCGTGCAACCTCCGCTCACCACCTGCTCCAGCGTCAGGTTGCCGACGCCGATGAGGCGGTTGCGGGCAATGACATTGTTGATGAAGATGTCGTAGTATTCCTTGATATTCTTGCGCATGTAGGGGATGAACTCCTTCACACGCTTTTGGAAGTTCGGGTGTATGTCGGCTCCCAGTCCGCCAATCATGTTGTAGTTGATGATGAGGCGTCCGCCGCACGTCTCCTCGAAGATGTCGAGAATCTTCTCGCGGTCGCGGAATCCGTAGAGGAATGCCGTCGTCGCGCCCATGTCCTGACAGAGGCATGAGAAGAAGAGGATGTGCGAGTCGATACGCTGCAACTCGTCCATGATGGTGCGCACAACCTGCACGCGGTCGCTCACCTCGATGTTGGCAGCCTTTTCGATGGCCATGCACAGGGCGTGGCGGCTCTGCATGGCTCCGAGATAGTCCATGCGGTCTGTCAGCGCGAGCGTCTGCGGATATGTGTAACTCTCGTTGAGTTTCTCGATGCCGCGATGTATGTAGCCGAGTTTCGGGTCCATCTTCTTGATGCGCTCGCCTTCGAGTGCCACGCGGAAGTGCAGCACACCGTGTGTCGAGGGGTGCTGCGGACCTATGTTCACCATGTAGTCGTCGTCGCCGAAGATGACGTGCTTGGTTTCCGTTATGCTGCCGTCGGCGGCACGGTTGTATTCTACGGTCGTGTCGCTCAGCACCTCGTTCTCCATGCGCAGGGGGTTCTGCTCCTCGGGCTTGTCGTCCTTGCGGAGGGGGTAGCCCACCCAGTCTTCGCGCAGGAATACGCGGCGCATGTCCTTGTGTCCAAGGAACTTGATGCCGTAGAAGTCGAATACTTCGCGCTCGTAGATGTCGGCGATTGTCCAGAGGTCGCTGACGGATGGCAGGAAGGGGTTCTCGCGGTCGCTTGTCACGGCCTTGATGTATTCGCGCTTGCCCGTTTCCGTTGACCAAAGGTTATATACGCAGCCCAGGCCATCTTCCATCCAATCGACACCCGTGATGAGTTCGAGGAAGTCCATCTTCTCCTCGTCGCGCAGGCGCTTCATCTCGTCGTGAAGCCCCTCTGCCTCCACGAGGCGAGGTTTGATTTCGTTCACTCCCGGCTTTTCAGGAGCGGCAGCAGGGCGCGCAGCCGCAGCGGGCTTTGCGGCAGGAGCGGCGGGCTTCTGTGCCTCTGCCGTCTCAGGCTTCTTTAAGAGTTCTTTGTTTTCTTCCATTGTTTATGCCTCCTGCTGTTTTTCTACTACATTTCTGATTTCTTCGATGCTCTCGCGCAGCGTCTGCGGATCCTTCTCCTTATGGTTCGTCGTGCCGAAGAATTGCTCTGCCTTCACGATGCGCTGCAACTGCATCATGCCGTAGAGGAAACTTTCGGGGCGCGGGGGACAACCCGGCACGTAAACGTCCACGGGAATAATCTTGTCCACACCCTGCACAACGTGGTACGACTTCGTAAACGGTCCTCCGGCAACGGCGCAGCCGCCAATGGCAACGACGTACTTCGGGTCGGCCATCTGGTCGTAGAGGCGCTTCAGGACGGGAGCCATCTTCTTCGTGATGGTACCGTTGACAAGTATGACGTCGGCCTGTCGCGGACTATTTCGCGTCACCTCGAAGCCGAAGCGGGCGATGTCGTAGCGGGCGGCGCATACAGCCATAAATTCGATGCCGCAGCACGACGTAGCGAATGTCAGCGGCCATAGTGAGTTCGAGCGTCCCCAGTCGAACAGGTCGTCGAGTTTCTTGACGATGATGTTCACGCCGTTCTCGTTCAACTCCTTGACGAGTTTCTCGTAACTCTCGTTGTCGTTGAACTCCTCGTAGGGGATACTCTTGATTTTGGGTCGTTTCGTTCTTATTGCCATTTCAATGCTCCTTTCCTCCAGGCGTATGCTAAGCCCAGAATTAGAATAAAGAGGAAGAAGACAACGCTCAGCAGTCCTGCGGGGCCGAGACTACGCATCACGACAGCCCACGGAAAGAGGAACATTGTCTCCACATCGAACATAAGGAACAGGATTGCGAACAGGTAGTAGCCCACGCGGAACTGCATGTATGCCGTGCCGCGCGTTGGAATGCCACATTCGAAAGCCTCCTCCTTCTGAGCATTGTAGGAGCGCGGAGCCAGCAACTTTGCCAGCACCCACACTACCCCCACGAACGCCAGACCCGTCACGATAGTCGTGACAAACATGGTAAAGTTCATAGCTCTTAATGTGTTGTTATTTGTTTTGTCTTATGTTTTCGCGGCGCGAAAATACATAAAAAATTTTAATTACTTTAACATTCTCGCGTTTTTCTGCACATCTTTTTACACACGCGCGCTTTTTATGCTCTCGTTTGCGCCTCTACTTGCCAGCGAGCGGGCATAAAGAAGTTAAATAATGGGTTGACCGGAGGACTTTCTACCCCAGAAATAAAAAAAATACTGCCACAACTACCACTCTACCACACGCTCTTAGTTTTCAATCGGTTACGCGTGGTGGTTATGTGGTGGTTGTGGTAGTTTTACCGTATTTCGATGGTTTTTCGTCTACATTCCGATAGTTTTTCGCCGCTTTAAGAACTTTTTTCGCGGAAAAGCCTGTTTTCCGACACAAACGTGGGCAAAAGTAAGGCTTTGGAAGGGCGAAATGAGGCTTTTATCTAACCGTTTTCTTCCCGTTTACGATGCAAACGCCCTGCTGCGGCCTCTCCATGAGGCTGCGTCCCTGCAGGTCGTAGATGACGTCGTCGCCACAGGAAGCCTTCGAGTTGCGGACATCGCGGATTCCCGTTTCGTCGCGCTGGTACACGCGGACATAGTCGAAGCGGGTTTCGTAGGTAAAGTCGAGGTCGGGATTTGCCGCCCACGTCCCCATGCCGACGCTTTGGTTCAGGATGATGTAGAAAGGCTTTGTGAAGGGCCACTGTCCACATTCGAGGGGATAGTCGTTGGGGCTCTTTTCGTAATGTCCCACAACCTCGCCGTCAACAGTCCACTGTATCTCTTCCTCCGACCAGTCGAGGCCATACACGTGCCAGTCATCGACGTCCATCCATTCGTTGTACGAGGAGTTTCCCTTGTTCCCCATGTTGTAAGTCCAGTTCGTGTGGACGGTATGCCACGCTCGCTGCTGGTTATCGATGGTTTCGAAGATGTCAATCTCGCCTGCATTCGGCCACGTCTCCGTAGGAGGCTGCGGCATCATCCACGCTGCTGGGAAGTTTCCCTTATGGCGTATAGTCTTGAGCCTTACCTCGACGATGCCGTATGTGAAGTAGAACTTATCCTTCGTCTCTCTCGCTCCCGTTATCATGTCCACGTCGTCGGAGGGGTCGGTGTTCTTCACGGCGCGGCACACCAGGGCGCCGTCCTCTATGTACACGACGGAGGGGTCGTCCTTGATGAAGCGGTTCCAGGCCGAGCGCTTCCTTTCCGAACTGCTCCATATTTCAGGATTGGGCTGCGAGCCGTCGGGCAGGTCGAACTCGTCGTGGAAAACGAGTTTGTAGCCTTCGGGCACCTCAATATCTGTTTCTTGCGCTGCGGCTCCGAGTGGGGAGAACGCGAGAGCAGCGACGAAGATTCTTGCGTAAAGTTTTCTCATAATGCTCTCTATTGGAGGGTGATTGCGCTGCAAAGATACAAAAAAACACAAAAAGCGCGGGCTTTCCGCGCTTTTTGTTGTAATCCAGTCGCTATCTGCCGTTTATTTCGACAGCGAGCACGTTCCGTTGTACGTCGAACTCAGGAGCGGAGCCATCGGGCTTTCCGTGAACTTGTACTCCATCGTGAAGAAGAGTTTCTTGCCCTCGAGCGTGCCCATCACGTGGCACTGCTTGCACTCTTTCTTCTCGCCGTTCATGGTTCCGAAGCCATTCGCGCCGAGGTTGGCGTCGAAGGTGTACTTGCCGCCGTCAGCGACGACGTCTATGCCGTAGAGCGTGAAGTCCGTCATTACGCTGGCGGGCTTGTCGTCGTGAGCGGGAGACGCCGTCACCTCATCCACGATGATTGTCAGTTTGTTGGCATTTGCGTCGAGGATGGCATCCACGTGTACCTCATCCTCGGCGTAGGGCATGCCAAGGGCTACAGTCTTGAACGTACCCGTCACGTTTGTTTCCTTGTCGTCTTCGTCGTCGCCGCAGGCTGTCAGAACCAGCGCGAACAGGGCGAAGGGGAGTAATTTCAAAAGTTTCATGTAGTTTAATTGTTTTTGTTTTGGTTTGCGGCTGCAAAAGTACGCCTTTCCTTCCGAACGCACAATACCCATTTATGAGGATAGCGGCAAAACTCATCACCTTGGGCTTCCATATTGCCTTGCTGTCGCACAAAGGTGCCACGCTGAGTGCACCAACCTCCCATCGAAACGCCTTCTCGCTTATAAACCACAGTCGTGGGATGAATATCCCACAAGCGTGGGATATAAAAACCACAGACGTGGGATATGGAAACCACGCTTGTGGTTTATGAACGCGATACCTTCAGCGAGGGCGCGAGGTGCACTCTCGAAGTGCAAAAGACGGGACAAAAAGATAAAAAAGTACGCGCGGGCGGGAGGAATTGCCGAAAAAGTTTTACTTTTGTGCGCTCAATTATCGAAAATGGACGAGAAGACGCCAACAACGACAGACGTACAGACGACGCAGGCAGCACAGGGTGCGGAGGGCACGCAGGCAGCCCCTGCGGCGGTGCCCAAGCGCAGTGTGCTGGGGCGCATTGTCGTGTGGACGGCGCGCCTGCTGTGGTGCGCGATTGCGCTGACGGTGGCGGCCGTGTGCCTCGCTGGCATACTGCTGTACGTGCCGAGCGTGCAGGAGCGCGTCGTCGAGAAAGTGTGCGCGAGCCTCTCAGAGCAGACGGGCTACGACGTCCATTTGAAGAACCTCCGCCTGAGTTTCCCGCTGCACCTCTCCGCCGACAGCATCGTGGCCTGCGAGGGCGGCGACACGCTGTTGCAGGCAGAGCGTATGCGGCTGCACCTGCGCGTGCTGCCGCTGTTGCGCGCCGAGGCCGATGTGGCGGAGGTGGAACTCGGCGGCGTGAGCCTCGATACTCGCGAACTGGTAGGCGGCACGCACGTCAGGGGCAAGGTAGGACGCATCGCCGCCCCCCTACCCTCGTCGAAGCGGCTCTCTGCTGCGCGCATCGGATGGGAGACTCAGCACGTGCGCGTCGCGGCTGCTGAGATTCGCGACGCCGACCTGAGCGTTTGGCTCTCAGACACGGCGTTTACGGACACGACGACATCGAAGCCCTGGCTTGTGAGCGTTGGCGGCCTGAGGCTGCGCAACGTGAAGGCGCGCGTGGCACTCGCCACCCCTCCCCCAAGCATCAAGGCGGGTGCGGACAGCATCGTCGCAGGGCGCGGGCAGATGTGGATAGCAGTGGACATCCCACGCGGAAAGATGCAGAACGGACACTTCGACACACGACGCGGAACATACGCCGTACAGGGCGTGGACATCGCAGGTGCGAACATCGCCTACACTTCGCGCGGCAGCGATGGAAAATGGCAGCGGCGCAGCACGCCGGCGACGCTCCCCGACGACTGTAAACGCACCTCCGGCGACTCGCTGCGCGCAGAATGGGATTACGAGGACAACATCTCTGGCCTCGAAGCGTGGAGCCCCTTCACGCAACGTCCCAGCGGAGCGCTCGATACTGACGAGATTATACTTACGAACACGGACCTGCGCATTGCGCCACTGCGATACAGCGACGCGGAGGGCACTACGCTGAACATCGAACACGCCGCGCTGCACGAACTGAACAGCGGAATGTCCATCGACGAACTGCGCGGCGAGGTGAAGGTCGATGACGAGGGCATCGCGCTCCCCGACTTCACGCTGCAGACGCCGTTCTCGAAACTGCGCATAGGCGGAAAGATACCCTGGAGCGCACTCTCGGAGGGATTCGGAAGCCTGAACATGGACCTCGACCTGACGCTGGGACCGCAGGACGTGGAGAAGATTCTGCGAAGCCG
>JAEEGL015122265.1_pt1 | contig 10501 bp, 4 predicted proteins | sample 9134231 | NCBI WGS metagenome assembly JAEEGL01 (sample SAMN16246548, study PRJNA631951) | gut metagenome | biome: gut microbiome; feature: rumen; material: fiber-attached | host: Bos | place: Iran: Karaj | collected 2018-10 | reverse complement strand
GGGTTATCGGCAAATTCCACGGTAAATCAATCACCAACGCACACGGCACTAAAATCACCACCTATTGCGCCCTCAATCAAAATCTCAATTCTGTTGATTTTGCCAACGAGATTGCCGCTCGTTCCCTCGAATTCTACGATGATAATTTCGGCATCGAATATCCCTTACCAAAATTAGATCAAATTGCTCTTCCAGATTTTGAAGCCGGCGCTATCGAAAACTGGGGGTTAGTTACCTATCGTGAGTCGATGATGCTTATTAATGAGTCAGCCACCATCAGTAGTAAAAAAGGTGTCGCCTTAACTGTTGCGCATGAACTTTCTCACCAATGGTTCGGTGATCTCGTTACCATGAATTGGTGGGACGACCTCTGGCTCAATGAATCGTTTGCCAGTGTCATGGAATATTTTGCCGTCGATCACATTCATCCGGAATACAAAATCTTCGAAGGTTTCTTCACTGGTGACGCTTATTCCGCTCTCTCGCGCGATGCGTTCAAAGACGTCCAATCCGTCCACCAAGACGTTTCCGACCCAGCCGAAATATCTACACTTTTCGATGGCGCCATCGTCTATTCCAAGGGTGCTCGTCTCATGCTTATGCTCATTCGCCTAATGGGTTGGGATAATTTCACCAAAGGACTCAGAGACTATTTCAAAAAACATCAATACCAAAACACCGTCGGCGATGATTTATGGTCTAGTCTCGCCACTTACGCCGATTTTAATGTTTCCAAAATGATGCATTCCTTTATCGACGAACCTAATTATCCGGTAATTACCTCTACGTCGACCGACTTCTCTACTTTCACTCAAAAACGCTTTCTTTTAGATGGCGAAATGACTACCTCTAACTGGCCCATCGCCAAAGTCACCGAAGACATGACTGGCCACTATATTCTTAATCTCACCAATAAAGAATTCGAAGACCGTTTATCAAAATTCGATTCCCTTTCACTCGAAGAAAAACTCCGTATTTTAATTGATAAAAACCTTCTTTCTAAAACCAACCTCACTTCCGCAGCTACTCTTATTCCGCTGATTGCAAAGTTTAAATACGAAAACTCCGCCTCAGTTTGGAACATCATTCTTTCCATCATCGTTAATCTCAAAATTTATTTTGACATTGATACTAAAGAAGAAGCAGAATTTAAAAACTTCGTTGCTTCTCTCGTCGCGCCTAAACTCGCCGAAATTGGCCTCACTACTCGTCCGAGTGACGACGAAAACATCATCAGACTTCGCACTATCTTACTTAGTCTCGATTTTTATGCCGAAACAACTTCCACAATCGAAGCTCTATCAAAAATGTACTCCGAAGAATACGATACTCTTGATCCAGAAATACGTGAACACATTATCGACGCCAAACTCTATACCGACCCATCACAGATAGATAAATATATCGACAATTACACCAACACTCCAGATCCGGAACTAAAATTCGAATTCCTCTTTGCCGGCACCATTTCCAAAGATAAAAGAGTTCTTACTAAAATGACAAAACTATTAGAAAAAACAGATATCGTCAAACCTCAAGATCAATTCCATCTCTTTATATTCTTGTTCCGTAATCTACGCACCAGAAACGAAGTTTTTTCTTGGCTCACTTCCCACTGGGATTTTGTCCAGCAAATGTCCAGCGAAAAGTCACTTGATAATTACCCACGTTATACAGCAAATTCTATTCGTACAGAAGCAGAATTTAAAGCCTGGCGTGATTTCTTTGAACCAATGAAGAATAATCCAGTATTATCTCGCGCCATCGAAATAGGACGCAAAGAAATTGCTTCCCGTCTCGACCTCATCAAAGTCAACCAAGAATCCGTCCTCAAAGCCCTTAAAAACAGTAATTAACCAAAATATTTCACTAAAAATACCAAAAAGTCTAAGTTTTTATTGTGTTATAATTTAAAAATAATTACACATTTAAATACTAAATGTCCAAACAGGAGGCTCCAAATTATGAAAAGCAGAAAATGCAAATATATTTTCGTTACGGGTGGAGTTCTCTCTGGCGTCGGTAAAGGTATTACGGCCGCTTCAATCGGTTCAATTCTGAAGGCCAAAGGTTACAAAGTTACTATACAAAAGTGTGACCCATATTTGAACGTAGATGCAGGTCTTTTAAACCCAGTCGAACACGGTGAATGTTATGTGACTTGTGATGGTGTCGAAACAGACTTAGATCTTGGTCATTATGAAAGATTTTTAGATTTTGAAACCAATAAGTATTCTATTACACTTTCAGGTTCAATTTATAAAGAGTTAATTGAAAGAGAGCGAGCTGGTGGCTTTAACGGCAAAACTGTACAACTTGTTCCACATTTTACTAACTTAGTCTGCGAAAAAATCGAAAAAGCATCAGCAGAAAGCGATATCCATATCGTAGAAATTGGTGGAACCGTTGGTGACTATGAAGGATTACCATTCATTGAAGCGATTAGGTTATTTGCTAATAAAGTCGGACGCCGAAATTGTCTGTATGTTTCTGTTGTCTACGTCCCATTCATTCATACTTCAAATGAATTAAAAACTAAACCGGCACAAAACGCCTTAAGAGATCTTAGGGGATTTGGCATCATACCAGATATTGTGTGCGTTAGAACCGAAAAACCCTGCGAACGAGCCATTTGCGAAAAAATTGCAGCCTTTTCTGGTATTCCAGACGAAGCTGTATTAAACTTACCAGATATTAGTAGCGTCTACGACGTACCTTTAAATGTATTAAAATCGGGAGTTCTTGAAATTTTAAATGAATTTGTCGGCAATGAAAAAGAACCTGATATGTCTGGATGGAAAGATTTTTCAAAGCGATGTGATCATCACCATTCAAAAACCATTACGGTCGGTTTAGTTGCAAAATATGTAGGTAATGATGACACCTACATTTGTGTGACCGAAGCATTAAAAGCCGCTGCAGCCTGGAATAATGTTAATTTAAATATAAAATGGATCAAGGCAGAAGAGCTTAGCGACGCCAACGCAACAGAAATGCTTAAAAAATGTGATGGATTAGTAGTTCCAGGAGGCTTCGGCATAAGAGGAACTGAAGGAAAAATCAAAGCCGCCGAATATGCCTTAAAAAATGACGTTCCGTATTTAGGACTATGTCTTGGCATGCAAGTAGCTTGTATCGCTGCAGCAAGAAGAGGTGGCATCAAAAACGCTAATTCAGAAGAATTTGGCGCTAAGGAAAAAGATGGCAATAACGTCATTTACATCATGGAAGATCAAAAAGGCAAAGAATCCACCGGTGGTACTATGCGATTAGGTAACTACAAAGCAATATTATGCAACGAATCAAAAACCAAAAAAATATATAAAAAGTACGGCTGGGGAAAAATAAATGACGAAAAATATGAAATTATAGAACGTCATCGCCATCGTTATGAAGTAAACCAAAAATTCTTACCAGAAATGGAAAAAGGCGGAGTTATAGTGTCAGGAACTTCACCAGACGGTACACTAATCGAATTTGTTGAAGCTCCAAAATGCAAGTTTTTCATAGCAACCCAAGCTCATCCAGAATTTAAATCGCGCCCGCTTAACACTCATCCCTTATTCATGGAATTTATTAAAAACCTAAAATAGAAGTATTTTAGCGCTACGCAAACATATAAATAATCTATTAACACTATATTATATCGGGTTACCAACTTATGCTATAATACGAATATGAAATTAGAGTTTATCCCAGTAAAAACTAGAACTATAAATCCGCCAAAAGATGATATTACCGATATTTTTGACAGTCTTAAAATTAAAGATGGAGATATTATTTTTATTACTTCGAAAATTATGGGGATTGCGGAAGGACGGACAATAAAAACGGATGCAATAGAAAAAGAAGAGCTAATCCAACAAGAAGCGGAACGCTATTTACCGTTTTTAAATTCGGCAGGAAATTTCCACGTTAATTTGTCAGTTACGCAAAATATATTAATTCCAGCAGCTGGAATTGACGAATCGAATGCGGATGGATATTTCGTTATGTGGCCAAAGAATCCAGACAAAAGTTGTCGAAAAATTCGCAACTATTTAATGAAGAAACATGGGGTACAAAGATTGGGGGTAGTCTCAACTGATTCGCACACGACACCGTTACGTTGGGGAGTAACTGGAATTACAATCGGTTTGTCCGGGATAGAACCTTTACGAGACATTAGGGGAGATCCAGATTTATTTGGTAGATTAATGCGCGTAACAAAAGTCGATTTAATTGACCCGTTAACTTCAATGGCAGTTTTATTAATGGGAGAAGGCAATGAAAGTACGCCAATCGTAATACTTAGGGGATATGAAGGGATCCCGTTTTCAGATGAGGCTTCGATGGACAGCTTCAAAATTACACCAGAAGAAGATCTTTATAGACCTTTAATAGAGTCAATTCCAAAAGTAAAAAAATAGACTCGGCAATACTGAACCGTCCATGCTGAGAGAATTGGTGCAATGATAACAGAAAACCCCCGAAGATCGGGGGAGATCTGTATGTTCTAAAAACCAATATTCGCTGGGAGCTAAAATCCCCAGAAGGCGGCGGTAAACACACCATCCAAAAAGTCATTATCACATAATAATTCGTAAGAATTTCAAGTCTTTTTCGGATATTTTTCGTTTGTTAAAATAAACATAAGTAAGGTCATATACATATTGGAGAAACATGGGTCAAATTGTTGTGAACGTTCATAGATCCGTTAACGTACCGGATACTGGAACTATAACTTACATTCCACAAAACACAACAGAAAGTGAATACAATAATTATTATTTTGGTTTAGGCGTAGTCTTTGCTGTCATTTTAGTATTAATTATTCCAGTAATTATCATTAAAAGAAAAAAGATTATATATAATACTGGTAAATTCTCGTTATTCTTAAAGAAGAAGCTTCTACCTAATCTTCTTCTTTTAGCTATATTCTCCTGTGGTATTACCTTCTCTGCATTAAGTATAGTAAAGCTCAGTACTAATGAATCACAAGCAACTGGACAATCTGCTTCTGGTGATGCTTTAACTAACGCTAATAGCGATGTTACTATTGATGTTGAAGTAGGTAATGAACCTGCCTTTTTATATGTTCCAAGCACTATTACTGTAGCAGAAGCTACTGAAGGTGGTTATGATCTATCTGCCTATGTTTTAGATAAAGATCTTGTTTCTCCTGCTGGTGATAAGATATTTAGTATGTCTACTACTGAAGGTACTGGTCTTAGTGAAAACACCTGGGGTATTAGTCTTAATGCTCCAACTTCAGAAACTGATGAAACCTGGCATGGAGTCTCTACAGACGAAACTAATCCAATTCTTCTTAAAGAAACTACTGCTACTACTCCAGCAAATGATACAGTAACTATCTACTATGGTGTCTATATTTCTCCAGACCTTCCGGAAGGTACTTATACTGGAACTATTAATTATAATACAACTGCAAATCTTGTTATGCAGAATGTAGCAGAATGGGGTGATACAATCACCCAAGGACAAGAAGTCTTTGCCGTAGATAAACGTGATGGTAGAAAATATTCTGTTGCCAGACTTAAAGACGGTAAGCTATGGATGGGTGAGAACTTAGATCTTGGTCGCACGACACTTACCACAGACCTTACCAGTGAAAACACGAATCTTGTTGAGACTGTAACAGCCGCCACTTTTAATAGTTGGAAGAAGACTGAAGGAACAGATACTTACGACGCTGGTGAATTCATCTCTCTAGATGATATAGATGAAGTAACTGGCAATTCCTATGGCACTCTTTACAACTACTACGCAACATCCGCAGGCACTATTTCTGGAGAAAACCCAGGCACAAGATATACCGCATATGATATTTGTCCTGCCGGGTGGAGATTACCAACATCAGGTACTTCAAGTGATTTTTCTGTATTTAAAAATATTTATAATACAGTCGATTTAATAACAGCACCCATCGCTGAGGGTGGTGCTGCATTTATTCCTTCTGGGCAATTTGTTAGCGAAGGCACAAGAAGCAAATTTGGTTTTTATAATTCTAGCAGGGCAACAATTTCAGCCACAAATAATGAATGTGCTGGCATTTGTTATCTTAGTGGCTCTTCACTGACCGAAATATATTCATGCACAGTGAGCCGTGTGGTCGGAAATTCCGTTCGTTGTCTCGCAAAAAAGCCAACTCACTCCTTTACTGCGTCATACGGCGTCGGTATCGAAAACATAACCGTGAACGCTATTCCATTAACGAATGGCGAAACAATGTATTTAGAAGAAGGGCTGGTTTATGATATAAACGTGGCGCTTTCCGAAGACTATGCTTTCACCAACTGGTCCTCCACATCTGGTACAGTAACATCTGCAACAACTCAATATACCACGTTTACTATGGGACAATCAGATACAACTCTCACCGCCACCGCCACCTTTACCGGTACCTATATCCAGAACCTTGATGCCGCAAACTGTACTACTACTGCATCCAAAGTCTATGATAGCCGTGATATACACCCATACACGATTCAACGTCTTAAAGATGGTAACTGTTGGATGATGGAAAATTTAGATCTTGGCCGTACAGAACTAACTACCGATCTAACCAGTGAAAACACAAATCTTTCCGAGACGGTAGCTGCAACAACTTTCAACAACTGGAGAAAGACTTCTGCATTAAGATCCTTCGATGCCGGGGAGTTAATTTCTCTTGATAGTACAGATGAGACATCTCAGACACCATACGGAACTCTCTATAATTATTATGCTGCCTCCGCAGGTACAATTATAGGAACAGCAAATAATAAAAATGCAGAATATGATATTTGTCCAGCTGGATGGCGCCTCCCAACTAGCGGTGCTTCTGGCGAATTTGGAGCTCTTTATGCTCAATACAACTCGATCACACTTATGAGAGCACCGATCGCTGAAAACGGGGCTACCTTTGTTCTCGCTGGTCGTTTTACTAGCGGGATCCCTGTCCAGAAAGACGAACGAGGTCTCTACTGGTCTTCAGATAAATATATTGGTGATGATGGCTATATGTATGTATTACGGCTCAATACGACAGATGCTAATCCATCTATTGGCATTGCTCGCGATAATGGCGCCTCTATCCGATGTATCATGAATACTCGTATGACAATCTCAGACCTTACCTACATGCAAGATTTCAACGGATTATCTGTCAGAGACAAAGCTTCCGTCCTCGACTCTATGGAGGACAGCACTGTTTACAATCTCACTGATGGCCGCGACAATAAATCTTATCAAATTGCAAAATTAAAAGACGGCAATATCTGGATGGCAGAAAACCTCGATCTCGGTCATACAGAGCTTACCACCGACCTAACTATCGAGAATACTAATCTCGTTGAAACCGTAACTGCAGCAACATTTAATAGTTGGAAGAAAAACGCTACAGCGCATACCTATGATGATGGAGAATTTATTTCTCAGAATGGTACTGATGAGACTTCCGGAACTCCATACGGCACCCTATATAATTTCTATGCTGCTTCAGCAGGCACAATTTTTGGAGAGACTAATAATAATAATGCTCAATACGATGTCTGTCCAGCTGGATGGAGACTACCAAATACAAATTTGTATTCAGAATTCTATCACTTGGTTGAAAATTATAATTCCGCGGATCAAATGAGGGCTCCTATCGTGGAAGGTGGTGCAGCATTTTCTCTTTCTGGTACCTATTTTGGCAGTGATCCATATTTCCAAAATCAAGCGGGCTACTACTGGGCCTCAACAAGTCGAGGGACTGATCAAATGAATGCTATGTTTATAGGTGAATCTGAACTCTATCCATCTGTTGGCGACAAACGCTATCAAATGTTTGCAATTCGTTGCTTGGTCAAATAAAAGGATACGACGTTCCGATAGCTTTAATTATAATTCGCTATAGAATTATTTGAAAAGCATTTTTAATTAATAATGAAGTATCGGGTTTAATGAATGCTCGCTCTCGGATACTTTGTTTATTCTATTTTACCGTGTATTTTTACAAATATGTCATTTGATGTTTCTTTTATGAGCTCTTTAATTTCAGACAATAGAATACTCAGCAAACATAAGGTCTTGATTCTGTATCGCTGGCAACATCAATTTTTATAATTAACACACAAGAGTTTATTCTTTTTCATTATAAAAAGAAAACATTAGATGGCTATTCCATTTCTCCGACTCAAAAATAAGCCCCACAGGGCTTATTATTTTATGAAGCAGTTGGCGCTGCCGCATTATTTGGATGTACTAATGTATATTTCACTTTCCCTGTATAAGTACCGGCTGGTTGAGTTTCACCTATGTAAACCTGGTAACTCGGTGTAATGGTACCACTCGTAGTGTTTGTTGTATACTTAGCAACCTGCGCATAACTCGATGGAATCTGCTGGAAACTACCATAGCTACCTACAACAGTAGCACCACCAGAAACTGCAAGTTTTAATTTCCAATAAGAGCCACGAAAAGAAGCATTGGTTTTAACATTATAAGCAGTATTCGAATTATGAATTAAATCAGTATTCGTGCCGGTATATGAATCCCCAGAATACCCGATTGCATACACTGAATAGCCAACTGAATCATTACAAGACACACTAATTGCATCACCAGTAATTGTAGTCGCAGCAGCAGCCGGGGTAACAGTTCTCGAATAGGACCCGCCAGTATTTGAACCAAATCCGCAAACAGAATTAATGGTCACAGACATCGTACCATTACCAGTATTTGCAGCACTCACATTATCAATAGATTTAGCCAAAGCAAAACCTACAAAAAGCATAGCAAAAACAAAATAAATACAACACCTACTTAAATGTTTTGATGACCTTCGTTCGCGTATCACTTATCGCTCCTATTTTTTATTTTAATAAATAGTATCACAATATCGTACTATAACACTATAGTATCACGATTATGTATAATTTGCAAAGTATTTCTAAAAATTAAGCCCAATCATGGGCTTAATTTAACGACCGTTTTTAAGTCGTGGGTGCTTACGTTTATCACTATGTTTGTGATTGTTGTTGCGATTTTGCTTAGAAACAGGTTTCAATGTTATTTTTCTTGCCATGCATAAATTATAGCATGATTATCATCAAATTAAAAACGTTTATGCTATAATCAAGACATGGACGAAAAAGAAATCCAAGTTAAGCGTCGCAATAACGAAGAGAAAAACACTGCAGACCGTGCTCGTATTTTAGGCCTTCCCTATCTTGACGCTCGTGCTTTTGAAGATACAATTCCTCTAATTGATGGCATGCTCAGTATTGAAGAAATGCATCAAAACTTCATTCTGCCGCTCCACAAAGGTGGTGGCGAAGAGCATTTTCAATTCTTAGTCACCAGCCAAACGCCACGCTCGGTAATTCAAAAAATGCGCGACGATTATACAAATGACGGTGAACGTGTTGATTTTTTCCTTATTTCTAACTCCGCTTATAAGATACTAATGCTCCGTTATGACCCACCAAAAGAAGTTCATTATGACGATATCAAAATTGCCAGTGAAGGCGATTCTGAAACCATTGCCGAAGTATCCCAAACTCTTAATTCTGTCTCTACCGAAAAAATCTTTGACTTTCTCATCGACCAGGCCGACAAACTAAACGCATCCGATATTCATATTGAAAACATGCGCGGCGAAATTCGTATTCGCATGCGTGTAGATGGCCTTCTTCACCCGGTTGCCGATATTGATAAAGACAAGTATCGCATTTTCATGGGTGAGCTTAGCTCTCGCGCTAATGTTTCTACTGCATCCAATAAACCACAATCCGGCCACATGCAAAAAGAAATTACTTCAAATGGTGCTACACACATGCTTAACATTCGCGTGGAAACCATTCCTACCATGTATGGTCAAGACGCTGTATTACGTTTATTTAATTTCGACGAAACACTTCTCAATCTCGATTTACTCGGTTTGTCTCAAGAAGAACGTCACGAAATCGACGAAGTTATCTCCCACCCACGCGGCATGGTATTAATGGTCGGTCCTACCGGTTCTGGCAAATCCACCACGCTTTACTCGATGCTAAACGCCCTTAATACAACGGACAGAAAAATAATCACGCTCGAAGACCCAATTGAATACGGCATCACTGGTATTTCTCAAATTCCAATTGATACTAACGGCGGTGGTTCATTTGGCGAAGGACTTCGTTCCGTACTCCGCCTCGATCCAGATGTCGTTATGGTCGGCGAGATTCGTGACGCTGATACTGCCAAAACCGCTATCCAAGCTTCCATTACTGGCCACTTGGTTCTTTCCTCTTTCCATGCAAACACTACTTCTGCAGCCTTTTCAAGAATGATTGATTTAATCGGTGTTAACCCAATTTTTGCCAGCTCAATTCGATTAATTATTGCTCAGCGTCTACTCCGCAAACTATCCGACTCCAAAAAAGAACGCAAAGCCACCGAAGCAGAAGCAAATTATATTCGAAAAGTCCTAAAAGATGTTCCACGCGAAAAAATCGGTGACTACAACTTAGACGACATCACTCTTTATGATCCAGTC
>JAEEGL013161783.1_pt1 | contig 10501 bp, 9 predicted proteins | sample 9134231 | NCBI WGS metagenome assembly JAEEGL01 (sample SAMN16246548, study PRJNA631951) | gut metagenome | biome: gut microbiome; feature: rumen; material: fiber-attached | host: Bos | place: Iran: Karaj | collected 2018-10 | reverse complement strand
GGCGTCCCCGGCAACACCGAGACCCCCGACAAAGCTGTCACCCGTGCCGAACTGGCCGCGCTGTTCATCCAGCTCACCGGCAAATAAGATACCCCAAGGTACAACCAAGGACTGCCCGCATGGGCAGTCCTTTTTCATCCGAAAGGAAACCGCAGAGACGATTCCGGATCACTGTGAGTTACTGCGCAATACTGTATGCCGCGACGCCGATAAACAGCAGGATGGAAACGATTGTCTCCATGGACAGCGTTGTGGAAATATATTCGGCGTCATCCCCCATGTCCGCAAACAGGGGAATGATAAACGGAGCCGGCAGCGACCAGGCCAGCATGAGTGCAGTGAAAAGCTGCTTATCAAAGGGGATAATACTGAAAATCAACAGGGAACTGAGTCCGAGCAGCGCAGCCGCTACTGCGATCCGCAGCGCAGCGGTGATCAGGACGGGCTTCATCAGGTTCTTCCTGAAGTTCAGCTCATATCCGACAATCACCAGGATCAGTCCGGATACCGGAGCCGCGATAAAAGAGATGGCGTCAGACACAACCGCTCCGGCCGGAGACGACAGCACTGCTTTTCCAATACCTGTGGCACCGAGCAGGACACCCAGCAGAGATCCGATCAGTGCCGGATTGGTCACAGCGCTTTTGGCCAGGGCTCCGGGATTCACTTTGCCGGAGTTCACAGCCTGCATGGTAATCAGGAAAACCGTAAAGGCATTCAGGGTCTGACCGATATCTGCCATAGCAAAAATATGCGTTTGTCCGGGATACAGCAGTCCGAACAGCGCATAGCCCATCATGCCTCCCTCAAAATTTGTCACCAGGAAGGGCAGAAATCGGCCGTGTTTTCCGGCGCAGCGACGCAGGAGAAACCCTGCAGCCAGTCCCAGGGCACATGCCGCATAGACCGTGCCGAAGGTCAGGGCGATCTTTCCGGAATATTCTGCCGTAAAAAAGGCGTTAAACAATACAACCGGCAGCAGTACGCTGCTCACCAGGTCCTTGATTCCCTTCAGCCCCTCGGCGCTGATGATCCGCCGCCAGTGGCAGAACCAGCCAAGCAGGAACATGAGCAGCACCGGCACAACCATCCTGGTAATGGAAAGAAACATGGTCATTCCCCCTTCTTCCGGTTTGGTTCAGCAGGATACAGTGAAAGAAGCCGGCCCTAAACCGGCCGGCTTCCCCGGAGAATACCCGTGATCAGTGGATCGCATCCTGGAAGAATTCAAAAGCTTCCTTGTCTGTATATCCTTCATGAACGATCTTTCTGATCGCCTGGCTCATTTCAATGGCGTGATTGCTCTGGAAAATGTTCCGGCCCATATCGACACCGCGGGCACCGCCCTGGATGGCCTTGTAAGCCAGGGTCAGAGCTTCATCTTCAGGCAGTTTTTTGCCGCCGGCCACCACGATCGGCACCGGGCATGCCGCAACTACTTCCTCAAAGTTATCACAGTAATAGGTTTTGACAATCTGCACGCCCATTTCAGCAATGATCCGCGTGGCCAGTTTGAAGAAGCGGTCGGTTCGCTCCATGTCCTTGCCCACGGCCACCACGCCCAGGGTAGGAATGCTGTAACGGAAGCCGGCGTTGATGACCTTGCTCAGGTTATCAATGGAAGCAAGCTGTCCGTCCGCACCGATGAAGGTCTGAACCGCCATGCAGTCCGCATTCATCCGGATTGCGTCCTCAATGTCCACCGCCACCACTTCATGGCTCAGGTCGTCATTGAGCATGCTTGAGCCGCTGGACACGCGCAGTGCCACAGCCTTCCGGTTTTCCGGCGGCACACAGGTGCGCAGTGCCCCGCGGGTACCCATCAGGCAGTCAATATTCGGCATGAGTTTCGGCACAACCAGATCCAGCCGCTCCAGGCCGGCAGTGGAGCCCATGAAATAACCGTGGTCAAAAGCAAACATGACCGTATTACCGGACTTGGGATCAAAAATATTCGCCAGGTGTTTTTTCATGCCCCAGTCCAGGTGCTCCGCGCCCTTTACATGGAAGGCACGGTTGTTTGCAAAGGGAATTTCTGTATGATAGTCTTTCGCGATTTTCAGACCGTCCTTATCTGCCATAAGAGAATCATCCTTTCCGTTCATTGATGGAAGAAAAGGCAAAAACCGCGTCATGCCGCCGTTTCTGCCGCAATGGAAGGAGTCCCCGCGGGACTCCTTCCGGAATAGGGAAATCAGAAGTTGTACTGGGCAACGTTGTCCTTGGTGAACACAACGCGTTCGGGCAGCAGCACGACACCGTTGTTTTCTTCAGCGGTCTCCTGGCCTTCCACCAAATCGCTGTTGGCAAGGATTTCGACTTCGCCGATGCCGGGGATGTCAACCTTGTCGCCCACATGCACGGTGTTGCCGGCGGAGATGTAAGCAGCCAGGTAGCAGCCCATGGCGCCCTGGATACCGCAGTCCCACAGACCCCAGCGGGTGCAGACGCCGGCTTCCAGGTACTCGGTCATACCGGAGGGCGGGCAGAAACCGGTGATGGTCACGTTTTCAGCGGTCAGTCCCTTGTTCTGGGCGGCCTTGCACTGTCCGGGCAGCGCGGTGGAGTCGTTGCAGATAATCAGGTCCACGTCGGGGCTGTCCTTCAGGACGGCTTCGCCGATGGTCACGGACTTGGCGGCATCCTGCTCGGAATAGTAGGGATCATGGATGGCTACCCAGGTGGGATAGGTGGCCTTGATGTATTCTTCGCCAGCTACATACCAGGAGTTCTGGTCCGCAACGGAGGGGTTGGAATAGTGCCACACATACTTGACTTCGCCATTCACGTCCACGCCGCGTTCCTTCAGGGATTCAACGCCCATTTCAACGAGCATCGGTCCGAGCACGGCAGCGGTGCCCTGGGAAACCATCAGCGCGCGGGAGTCGGGAGAGACGTCGGAGTCCCAGGTGCTGACATAGATGCCGGCAGCCTGTGCTTCCTGCAGTTTCTCATCCAGCGCGGTCGCGTCAACAGAAGAAATGCTGATAGCGTCCACGCCCTGGTCGATGGCCTGCTGGATCAGGTCCAGCTGGGTGGTAACGGAAGCATCGGGAGAGCCGATGTACTTCACGGTGAGGCCCCAATCGGCCGCGTACTTCTGGGCACCGTCGTTGGCTGCTTCAAAGAAGCTGTTACCGGATACTTTCGGGATGAAAGCAACGGTCAGGCCGTCCACAGGGCTCTTGCCATCCGCGAACGCTGCGGAAATGCCAAGGACCAGGCACAGGGCCAGCACAAGAGACAGAATCCTTTTCATGATAGGTTCCTCCTATAAAAGTGATTTATTTATCTCCAGGGGTCTCAACAGCCCCGGGAAACAACCGTTTCAGGTCAGGCGGACCGGCTTTTCAGCCGCCTGAACATGGATGAAATCATATGCTTTCCGGCAATCTCCCGTCCGAGCACCACAATGACCAGGATGATGCCGACAGGCAGATCCAGGTTCTGAGTACTGACGCCGAAGCACAGCGGCAGGCCATAGCGCATGATGCAGATGATCAGGGAAGCCAGCACCGTTCCGAGGATGGTTCCCTTGCCGCCGGTATTGGAAGTGCCGCCCAGCACAACCGCCGTGATGATGGCCAGCGTATAGCCGCTGCCCAGGTTATACTTGGCGGAGTTGACGTTGGAAGTCAGCAGCGTGCCTGCGATCGCCGCGCTCACCGCAGCCAGCACATAAGTGCTCATGATCACAGCCCGGGTATTGATACCGGAGTATTCTGCCGCTTCCTTGTTCACACCGATGAGGTACAGCCGCTCGCCGTACTTGGTACGGTGCAGCAGCCAGACGCAGAAGAGGATCAGCACCACATAAATGATGATCTGGAAAGGAATGCCGAAAAGCTCTCCCTTGCCCAGGAAACGGAAATCAACGAAGATATTTCCTTTGAGCTTTTCCGGGAAGCCGCTGATGCCCTGGTAGGCGGGCGTGGCGGACATGCCGGAAACCAGCAGCGCCAGGCCGGAATACAGGAAGCTTCCGCCCAGGGTCACAACCATGGGCTGCACGCCGCAATAGGCCACGAAGAAACCGGAGAGCGCGCCGCACAGGGCCGCGGCAGCCACTGCACACAGCACAGCCGCCCAGATATTGAAACCCGCGTCGCTCCAGAGCACGCCTTCAATGATACTGGTCAGGCCGATGATGGAAGCCACCTGGATATCAATGCCCCCGCCGATCATGACCATCGTCACGAACAGGGTGATAATGCAGACGCTGATATAGTTCACCATGGCGGTCATAATGGACGCCGGGCGAAGGAACTTCGGATTGGCCGCGCCGAACACCACAAACTCCAGGATCAGGAAGAGGACCAGGAAAGTTTCCCAGCGTTTCAGGAGTTTTTTCAGGATCGTCATGCCTTGATCCCTCCTTCCTCCGGTTTTCTTTCCGTCCGGTTCAGGAGCCGCTTGCGGCGGGCCGCTTCAATCGCGCGCCGCTGGGTCAGGGCGTCCACCACCACGATGGCAATCAGCATCACGCCGGTAATCGTATTGTCGTAGGTGGACGGCAGGCCGATGAACACCAGCAGCCGGCTGATGGAGGACATGATCACCGCGCCGATGGCCGCGCCCACCATGTTGCCCAGGCCGCCGCTGAGGGAGATACCGCCCAGCACGCAGGCCGCAATGGCTGTCATTTCATAGCCGTTGCCGGCCACATTCATCACCTGGCCGTACTTGGAAGCGAACACATAACCAGCGATACCGGCCATGACGCCGCAGATCACATAAGCGGTGATCTTCGTGCGGAGCACGGAAATACCTACCAGGGTCGCGCCGCCCGCGTTGTCGCCCACGGCGATGAAGTACTTGCCCCGGCGGGTCCGGGTGGTTACCAGGTGGGCGATCACCACCAGCACCAGCGCAATCAGGTAATACAGGGAAATCCCTGCGAAAAGCGACATATTGCCGTAGACAGCCACGGGGCCGCCGAAGTTTTCAATGGTCCGGCCTTCGGTGACCATGTAGATGATGCCCCGGAGCACGCCGTTGGTACCCAGGGTGAAAATCAGGGACGGCACACCGAAGAAGGAAACCCCAATGCCGTTGAACAGTCCCACCGCCGCGCCGATCAGCAGTACGCAGACCAGCATCTTCCCGATGCTGCCGCCCTCCTGGGCGATCATGCCGGTGACCGAAGCCGCCAGTCCCAGTACCGCACCGATGGAAACGTCAATTTCCCCTGTCATGATGACGAAGGCGATCCCGATAGCCAGCAGGGTATACATGGTTGCCGTGTTGAAGCAGGCAATGATATTGGAGTAGCTCAGGAACGAGGCATTGGCCAGGCCGGTGATCAGGAAGAGGAGAATCAGGAAGATCAGGCTGGAACTCCAGCGGGCCTTCAGCAGTTTTTTCACGATGCTCATTCCGTCACCGCCTTTCTGCCGACGATCCCGAAGGATGCGCTGGTCAGGACGTCCTGGTTGATCTCATCATGGCTGAATTCCCCATTGATCCTGCCCTGGAACACCGTGACGGCGCGGTCCGCGATTTCCACCACTTCTTCAATGTCCGAGGAAACCATCAGCACCGCAACTCCCGCCTCTTTCAGTTGATGAATGATGTTGTAGACGTCGCCGCGGGCACCGGCGTCGATTCCGCGGGTAGGCTCATCCAGAATCACGACCTTGGGCAGCGTGGAAAGTGCCCGGGCGATAACCACCTTCTGCTGGTTGCCGCCGGAAAGGCTGCCGATCAGGTCTTCCAGGGAAACGATCTTGGTTCGGAAATCGTCCACATATTTCTGTGAAATCTGCTTCTGCTTTTTCCGGTTGATATCCACCCGGCCGATCTCCCGGGTATTCAGGAGGGCGGAAGTGGTATTGGAGGAAATGGAGCGGATCTTGAACAGGCCGTGGTAATGCCGGTCTTCAGGAACGAAGTTGATGCCCGCCCTCAGCAGCTGGCCGGTGGACAGCCCCGTAATATCCTTGCCTTCCAGCAGCACCTTGCCGGCCAGCGTCTTGTCCCGGCCGAAAATGGTGCTGATCAGTTCCGTGCGTCCCGCGCCGACCACGCCGGCGATGCCCAGGATCTCGCCCGGATAAAGCTTGAAGGAAATATCCTTGAAACCATAGCCCGTCAGCCCCTGCACTTCCATGACCGGATCCAGGTGTTCGTAATCCACGGGCACATACGCGCATCTGCCGCTTGTGCACATTTCCACGTCCGAGGGCAGCAGGCCCCGGATCAGCATTTCCTTATTAAACTCCCCTACCGGGCCTTTCAGCGTGATCACACCGTCCCGCATGATGGCCACATCCGTTGCCACCTCAAAAACTTCTGTCAGGCGGTGGGTGATGTAGATCATGCTGATGCCCTTGCTCTTCAGGTCCCCGATGACCTTGAACAGGGACTGTACCTCACCGAAGGTCAGGGCGCTGGTGGGCTCATCCAGGATGAGCACCTTGGCTTCCCGCAGGAGGCCGCGGAGGATTTCCACCAGCTGCTGCTCCGCAATGGAAAGGGTGTTGGCCTTCCGCTGGAGATTCAGCCGGAAGTCCAGTTCCTTCATATGGGTGGCCAGGCGTTTCCGAAGCTCCGGCACCTTATCCTTAAATCCCATCAGGATGTTTTCTTCCACCGTCATGTTGGGGAAAAGCATCGGTTCCTGGGGAACCATATAAATACCGGCCGAGAGGGCGGCAGACGGATTGACCATGTTCACGGGGCAGCCGTCCACTTCAATGGCGCCGCTGTCAGCACGATAGATCCCCATGATGATTTTCATGAGGGTGCTTTTGCCTGCTCCGTTTCCGCCGATCAGCGCAAGAACCTCTCCGGCCCGGAGGGATATGCTGACGCCCTTCAGCACTTCATTGATGCCGAAGGCCTTCCGGATATTGCTGACCGAAAGTGTGCAGACAGCACGGCTGTCTGCGTTTACATTAGCCACGGGTTTTCTTTCCTTTCCCAGCGAAGTAGATATTTTATTTCACAACGCAACATTTGTTCACTCACGAAACAGTATATATGCCGGTATAACATTTGTCAACAGCTTTTTCCATTATCAGTTTGCGTGCCTTTGATCATTTGTAATTCAATATTTATAAGGAAATACAGCAAGAAAGCGCTGAATTCCATTGACATCTGCACAGGATGATGCTATACTCCATCTTGATTAACATTTGTTTACAACTTAAACTTTTGTATGAAGAGGGCTGAAGCGATATGGATTATGAAGAAGCGCTGATGGCGAAGGCCGCCTGGTACTACTATTTCGAGAACCTCACTCAGCAGCAGATCTCCGATCAGATCGGCGTCAGCCGGCTCCGGGTTGTCCGTCTGCTGGAAAAAGCCCGGGAAACCGGCATGATCCAGTTTTCCCTCCGTCGGGGCAGTGAAGACCGGCTGGAGGCGGAAAAGCGCCTCAAGGAGCGTTACGGCCTGGAGGACGTCTTCCTGGTGCCCGGTCCCGCGGACCCGTCCCGCACCAACGCGAATATCGCCAAAGCCGCCAGCATGTATATTAATGAACGGCTGAAGGAAAACAGCGTGATCAACATCGGTTACGGGGACACCCCCGGCCGGGTGCTGAACAACCTGGCCACCATGGCCGAAAGCACCATCACCTGCGTTTCCCTCACCGGCGGCGTCAGCTATTACCTGCCGAACACCCTCAGCAACGTGTTCAACGCCAAGCTTCACCTGATTCCCGCTCCCCTGCTGGCCTCCACCAGCGAGATGGCTGAGGCCATGCGGAAAGAGGAAAGCGTGCAGCAGATCAGCCGGATGATTTCCCATGCGGAGCTCTCGGTGGTTGGCATCGGCTCCATGGATATGAGCGCCACCATCTTCCATTCCGGCATACTGAACAATAACGACCTGCTCTACCTGTCCATGAAGGGGGCCAAGGGCGACGTGCTCAGCCATTTCCTGGACAGCGAAGGCAACCCGGTCAGCAGTCCCATCGAGGACCGCCTCATCGCCACCTCCCTGGACAAGCTGCGGAACCTGCACCATGTGATCGGCGTCGCGGCGGGCAAGGTCAAGGCGGAAGCAATCCGTTCCGCCCTGAAGGGACACTTCCTGGATATCCTGATCACCGATACGGATACCGCGCAGGCCATTCAGGAAATGGATGACGCGGAATAAGCAATCTACACAGTACAGATACAGGATCTTTTACGGGAGGGAAAAGCACAGATGGAAAAACAGTACCTGATGGCGGTGGATGCCGGAACCGGCAGCGTCCGGGCGGTTCTTTTCGACACGGAAGGAAACCAGTTGGGCTGCGTCCAGCAGGAATGGACGCACGCGGAAGATCCGCGTTTCCCCGGCAGTATGGATTTTGACTGGAAACACAACTGGGACCTGGCCAGCTCCTGCATCCGCGGTGTGCTGGCGGAAACAGGGATTGATCCGAAGGCAATCGCCGCGGTCAGCACCACCTGCATGCGGGAGGGCATTGTGCTGTACAACGCCGCAGGGGAGGAAATCTGGGCCTGCGCCAATGTGGACGCCCGGAGCAACGACGAAGTTGCCGAGCTGATCCGGATGAACCCCGAACTGGAAAAGGAAATCTATCGGGTATCCGGACAGACCTACGCCCTGGGTGCCCTGCCCCGTATTCTCTGGGTCAAAAACAAGATGCCGGAGATTTACGAGCAGGTCAGAACCGTGGGCATGTTCAACGACTGGCTGATTTACAAGCTCACAGGCGTGCTGGCCGTGGAGCCTTCCAACGGCAGCACCACCGGCATTTTCGATCTGCAGAGCCGTTCCTGGGATCCGGAGATCATGCGCAAGGTGGGACTGAAGGACGATATCTTCCCGCCCGTGGCGGAATGCGGCCAGGTAATCGGAACGGTCAACGCGAAAGGCGCGGCGGACACCGGACTGGCGGAAGGCACCCGGGTGGTCACCGGCGGCGGAGACGCCCAGCTGGGCTGCGTGGGCGTCGGCGTGGTGGATCCCGGCCAGGCTGCCATTTTCGGCGGAAGCTTCTGGCAGTATGAATTCAACACCCCCAACGGAAAGACGGACGAGCAGTGCCGCGTCCGCGTCAACTGCCACGCCGTTCCCAACATGTGGCAGTATGAGGCCCTGGCCTTCAAGCCCGGCCTGACCATGCGCTGGTACCGTGACGCCTTCTGCCAGGAGGAATGCCGTCTGGCAAAGGAGCAGGGCACCGATCCGTATCAGCTGATGAACGAGAAGGCAGAGAAGATTCCCGCCGGATGCTACGGGATGATGTGCACCTTCAGCGACGTGATGAACTTCATTGCCTGGCGTCATGCGGCACCCACCTTCACCAATTTCGATTTTGACGCGGAGAAATACAACAAGTACACCTTCTACCGGGCCATCATGGAGAACACGGCTCTGATCGCCCGGGGCCATATGGATCTTGTTCGGGAATCCACCGGAGGCGCGCCGCAGGAAGTGGTCTTTGCCGGCGGAGCCAGCAAGGGAGATATCTGGTGCCAAATCCTGGCCGACGTCCTGGGTCTTCCCGTGAAAGTGCCTGTCGTGCGGGAGGCCACCGCCCTTGGTGCCGCGATCATCGCCGGTTACGGTGCGGGCATCTACAGCGACATCAGCTCCGCCTCCCGGCAGCTGGTCAAATGGGCCAGGGTGTTTGAACCGAACATGGAAGCCCATCAGGTCTATGACCAGATGTATGAGGTATGGAGAAAGATTTATGACGCGCAGCTCGCCCTCAGTGACGCCGGAATCACCCGGTATATGTGGGCCGCGCCCGGACTTCAGTAACCACTGGCCAGCCATCGGCCGGTATATAGATTTGGAGGAACACATATGTATATTATTCATGAGAACGACAGGGAGTACCGTTTCGGAGACAGCGGCCCGAAGTACCTGATGAAGGGCCCCAGGATGAACTTCGCCATCGTCCAGTTCCAGCCGGGACAGGATTTCAAGGCCCACTATCACAACGTCATGGAAGAGAACTTCTTCATCCTGGAAGGTGAAGTCGATGTGATCGTGGACGGTGTGGTCAATCACCTCACCCCCGGCCAGCTGATCCACATCGAGCCCGGCGAGATCCACTACGTGCTCAACCGGTATGACAAGCCGGTTAAGATGATTTCCACCCTGGCACCCTTTACCGACCCGGATAAGGTAAATGTGGAGAACTACACCTGGTAAGCACAACAGCTCACCGGCAAATAAGATACCTCAGGAATCAGGAGGGACTGCCCGCAGGGGCAGTCCTTTTTCATTCGACAGGAAACTGGCGGAACCGTCCCTCCAGTTTCCTGTCGGTTTCCAAACGCTGTGAACACTCTGCCGCTTCCCAAGGACAAAAAGACGGTGCTGCATGGTGCAGCACCGCTAAAGAGGAGTGGGTGTAAACATCTATCTTCAAAACATCACTGCCGGAAACCGGCGGGATGATGTTCGCTATTGGCGGGAGCCGGCCGCGTCTCCCTTTGACGATGTTATCTTAACCCCTGAACCTTATCTGCACCTTATGGTTCTGTGAATAATTCATGAATGATTCGTGTGTTCTTTGGGATCATGCACCCCT
>JAEEGL013027214.1_pt1 | contig 10501 bp, 9 predicted proteins | sample 9134231 | NCBI WGS metagenome assembly JAEEGL01 (sample SAMN16246548, study PRJNA631951) | gut metagenome | biome: gut microbiome; feature: rumen; material: fiber-attached | host: Bos | place: Iran: Karaj | collected 2018-10 | reverse complement strand
GTCTGATGGATTCTGTCGATCTCTTTTGACAGTTCGTCAAGCTCCATCTGAATATAGTCACGGTCTTCGGATGTATTGGTATCATTAGCGGCCTGAACGGCCAGTTCTTCACATCTTTTAAGAATATCATGTACTTCATTGAGAGCACCGTCAGCTATCTGGCAAAGAGATACGCCGTCCTGACAGTTAGCCGAAGCCTGTGTAAGGCCTCTGATCTGACGTCTCATCTTCTCGGAGATGGCAAGACCTGCAGCATCATCCGCGGCACGATTAATACGATAGCCTGAAGAAAGCTTCTCTGTTGACTTAGCAAGAGAAGTATTGTTAAGGCCGAGCATTCTGTTCGTATTAAATGCTGAAAGGTTGTGCTGAACTACCATTAAATGAAAATCTCCGGTAAGAGTGCTTTAATCCCAAAAACTGCTTCTGATATATCTCATCGGCTGTCCGCATTTGGGACAACTGATATGAACGGTGCCAAGTTCAAGTCCTTCGGGATCGAATATATCGTGTTCTCCGCCGCAATCGCACTGGGCAACTATTATGCAGTCTGTTTCATCGTTGATGTGAAAAGTCGGTAAGGATCTGAGGTTATGATTGATCTTGCAGGAAGCGATCATTCTTGAAAAAGACCAGTCCACGGTACCGTTATATCGATTTAATTCGTTTTGAATGATCTCTCTGTTTCTGTCGGTAAAATATGTTAGGACTCTGTCCAATCTGTTATCATGCAGCCCCTGGCCGGTTGAGAGGTTTATGACGTTCTTACATGATGTACATCTGAGTGTTATGTTCTGTCCCATCTGCTAACCTCATTTAAGAAGACTCAAAACGCCCTGATTGGACTGATTGGCCTGTGATATCATGCTCTCTCCCGCCTGAGCAAGGATGTTCTTAAGTGAAAGCTCCACCATCTGCTTTGCCATATCTGTATCCCTGATCTGTGACTCGGCTGCCGTGGTATTCTCTACTATGTTGTCCAGATTTCTGATCGTATGCTCGAGTCTGTTCTGTTCTGCACCTGCTCTCGATCTCTGTTCGGATATTTCGGTAAAAGCGGATTTGATCTTATCGATGGCTGAAGCAGCTGCGCCCTGTGTGGATACGTCTGTAGGATCAAGTCCGAGGACCTTGGCATTCATCGTATCCATCGTCAGATAGATATACTGTCCTGATTCGGCGCCTGCCTGGATCTTGAGAACAGGTTTGAATTCGGAATTGCTTATCACACTTGCGATCTCGGTGCAGTTGGCCTTGCCTGAATCTGGCATTCCGGGCCTGGGATATACAGCCGCAGCTGCTTCCGGACTGTTTTGAGCATGACCGGTAGCAACTATAGAGAATGAATCATCACCGGTTCTTACAAGTCTATTGCTATGACTGACTTTCATGTCATTCACACTTGTAGGAACCATATTATTAGGCATATTGGCATATACATAACCAAACAATTTATCCAATACGCCCTTTGCTGTCGTTTCACCCTGAATGTCGATTATGTAGTTATGAGGATGCCTGCCGCTTTGCTGTCCTTGAACACTACTGGGGGTTCCATCAGTTTTAAAAGTAAATGTAAATGTCTCATCACAATTCTCACTACAGGTGAAGCTGAAGGAGCTATCCTTCAATTTGGATACCGTATCAGCGTTTATGCCGCTGAAATCAAGATTTGCCGAAGGGTAATACTTCCCGTTTTCAGGGTAAACATCAGTAAGATATCCGGATCCTATCGCCGAACTAGAAGGAGTGGATGAGATCCCCATCTGATTTGCATAATCGAAAACCTGAATGTGATTGAAAGTGGTATCGGAACCGATCCTGTTGATCTCGGAAACGAGCTTATTCATCTCTTCCTGAATGTAATGTCTGTCCTCGTTGGTCAGAGGATCATTAGCGGCTTTTACGGAAAGCTCGTTCATTCTGTTTAAGATATCGTGGACTTCGTTAAGAGCGCCGTCTTTTACCTGATTAAGGCTGATACCATCCTGGCAGTTAAGGGATGCCTGAGTCAGGCCCCTAACCTGACGACGCATTTTTTCGGAAATAGCAAGACTTGCAGCGTCATCCGCTGCTCTGTTTACTTTATAGCCTGAAGAGAGTTTTTCTACTGATTTAGCACGACTGTTGTTGATGAGATTATACTGTCTTACGGCATTATATGCAGTTAAGTTGTGCGCAACACTTAACATAAAATATGAACCCATCCGTGAAAAACGAGACGAATCCATTCATCTTCCTAACTGCATCCATGCACTTTATATTTCGGCAGAAAATGTGGATTCTTAACCTTTTTAACAACATATTGTATATAAAATAAGAAAAAACCTTCATGTATCATCTACACAAAGGTTTTCCGAATATATATAAACAATTTAACAGGCGTATCGATCGATATCGTTGAACAGATCAGCCGATATCTTCATTTCCTATCTTGCCCTGAAGACGCTCGTATTCCAGCGTTATGGCCTTAAATAACCCCTGGTCTCCCGCAAGGTTATCCGGATGATATATCTTGACCAGATCCTTATATCGTTTCTTGAGCATCAGCGGATTGGTTATGCCGGCAAAAAGGGCACGGGCAACCGGCATTGCATATCCGGGAACGTCATCATCATCGTAATATGCGGCCGGCTGAGCATCGTAGCGTCTCTTCTCGGCTTCGAGTTCTTTCTTGGCCTTATCAAGATCCGCAAACCCTGCTTTAAGGATCTCCATCTTCTGATCGAAGAACTGCTCATCCTGTTTGAGCCGCTGACGTTCTCTGGTAACCTGTCCGGTCAGGATATTCATTTCATCCTTAAACTGGGCCTTTTCCTGAGAGAACTTATCGCTCATGGACTCGACATCCTTAGCCTTCTTATCGAGTTCTTTCTCATACGCTTCGAGACGCTCTTTTTCTTCTTCAAGGTGCCTCTCAACTTCTTTTAAGCGTACGTTCTCTTCAAAGAGCCAGTTCTTATAATCGTGATCTTCGTATTCACCGTAAGAGGCCTCGGTCTCTTCGCCCAGTGAGACTTCTTTTTCGGCGAACAGCTCGTCATCAACTCTCTCCTCATCCGAATCCGAACAGGTTTTGTTGATGATGTCCTGCATATCCTTCTCGATATCGGCATCAAATTCATCGATGATCGAACGGATATTGTCACCGGCATTATTGTTCATATGGTCAGGCATAAACTATCCTCTTAATTTCCTGCTTCATCAGGGAAAGCTATGTCAAGGGCAGCATCATCCGTGATCATATCCTTGGGTTTAGTGAACTTGTCAACCAGATCGGGGATCATGTCAAGTATCTTGGTAACAGCATCCTGATTCTTGACATTTACGAGCTTAGTGGATCCGTTCTGGATAACGAGAACGGCGCTGGGGCTCATTTTTCCTGCAAATCCGCCGCCTGCTCCGTTCTTCCTGTCTGCGGAATTGGCTCCGGCACCTACGCCGAAAGAAACATCCACAAGAGGAAGAATGATCGTATCTCCGACTCTGGTGGCTTCACCGACTACGGTCTTGGTAGCCAGAACAGTATTCATTCCCTTCATGAGAGAATCTATCACACCATTGAAATTATTGGTATCTGCCATTAGGTCTTCCTCCTGTCTGTTCTCCTGCCTTTTTTCTTAACAGGTTCTTTCTTGAAAAGTTTTATAAGTGTCTTAAGATCCCGGTCGAGGAAATACAGCAATATCAGCTTCACGACCATGAAAATGAATATCCGCCCTTTAAGGTATCCTCCGCCTCTTATGATGCTTTCATCAAAATTGCCGTATACATGGAGAAATCTTCCGGTCACGGGCTGCATCATCGCCGCTATCGCGAGCACTTCGCCCGTTGTGTAGGGATCGTCGAATCCCATCTCCATCTTAATATCACCTTTTCGGGGCAATATGGATCTTAAAAATCTTAAAACCTTCTTTTTGCATTTTGCAAAGGTTCTTTCGAAGAGTTCGCTGGTCAGTATCTTATGATAATAATCTATATCTTTTTTGATACTTTGAAGCTTTTCTTCAGTAGATTTTGTTTTATCAACTAAATCGTCCGCAATCTTTTTTATTTTATCACAGATATCACGGATTGTACACTTTATCTTGTGAAGAAAATCTTTAATTCTACTAAATATTGATTTTCTTTGTTCCTCGGCCGGATCTTCGTCCGTCACAGTTTCAGCTTCCGTATCCGAATCTGCCGGTTCATCACCGGGAGAATCAGTCCCCTCATCATTATCCTGATCGTCATGTTCAAAAAATTCCGACTGATCATCGAATCCGGGTTCTTCTGAGGCCCCGTCAGTTTCGGCTTCTGAGGAAGGTTCACCGGATCCTTCGGCTTTTTTCCGCGCGGCCTCTTCTTTTTTCTTCTGTTTCTCCGCTTTCTTCCGGATGGTTTCCTCATCCTGCGGTATCCTGGCGACAGGAATTCCGAAAACTCTGATCACGGCATACGCCTCGGATGGATAAGCCAAGGAAACATGAACTATATGCAGAAGCCAGCTCACATAGCCCCGTGCGTTCACCGGATCATCGCCTTCTACGCCTGTCCTTACAAATTGGACCTTATATCTTACAGGAACAAAAAGAACAAGGATGACATTAAGCAGGACAAGTCCGATCACGCACAGGAGTACGATCCCGATTATCTTGAGGATTTTAAGAATTATAGGTAATGCTGCCATAATACTCGCTGTTAACGTATTTTTTCAGATATGGAAAACCGTATTTTTCAACGGCATCTTTAGTGATATTGGTGATTATATCGACCGCATCATCGTATCCTGATGCAAAAGCAAGGATCGGTTTTTCGTCACTTTGTCTTAAACTTTTCTGCTTGAAAAGATCGGCTCTCATGATCTCGAGCTGGTCGGGATCATCCGCTTCACGTATTATGTAAACTCCGGGGACCAGTTTGTTCACCCTGAATTTAGCCACAGTGATCGTCTTATGTTTTATATTTTCGGAAACATATGCATTAGCCGCGATCTTCATGATTTTTCACCATTTTTTCAACAATCTTACTTCTTAAATTTATCATACCTTGACGGATTTGTGTAAAACTTTATATACTAATTCTATCTATGAAATCTGAGTGAGGACAAACGTTTGAAAACTGTTGCTCGCATTACTTTAAAAGTCGGCGATATGCTCGGCGAAGACATCTTCTCCAATCACGGAGAAAAACTGTATTCCGCCGGTACAAAACTGGATCACAAGGCACTCGACAGATTAGCAAGACACAACATAATGGCCGTAACCATTATGGAGGATATAGATTTCGCTGAAACCCATACAGAAAGGGTCAAATTAAGCGATGATTTCAAGCAGTTTCGGAAAGTCTATTACGAAGTTCTACCCCAGTTTCGCGGTATCATAGATAACATAGTGGACCATAATATTGCTCCCCCCATGGATCAGCTCATGGGAATCTATGTCAAACTTGCTTCCAATGCCAAAAACGGCGATACTCTGCTCGACTATCTCAGAAATATCCCTCCCGATGTAGATAACATGCTCTATGAACATCAGTTAAACTGCGGCCTGATCGCATCCGTTTTCGGTTCATGGCAGGGAATGAGCAAAGCGGATATGTTCACTCTGATACAATGCGCTTTTCTCTATGATATCGGAAAGCTGTGTCTGCCCAGAGACCTTCTGTATAAACCTTCCAAACTGACTGATGAAGAGTTTGAGACAATGAAGACTCATACCACTCTCGGGCATGACTTATTGAACAGCGTCGGTCTTTCGGGGCCTGTAGCACTCTCTGCTCTCCAGCATCATGAAAAAGGCGATGGAACAGGCTATCCGAATAAGTTAAACATAGGTCAGATAGATGATTTTGCACAGTATTGCTCGATCATAGATGCTTATGAGGCAATGTCCGTTCCCAAGACGTACAGATATCCGCTCAATACTTTTGAGATAATCTCGAATTTCGAAAAAGACGGCTATAAATTCAATAAATTCAAGCTCAATTCCATCCTGTATAACATAGCCAAGTCGCAGATGGGACTTCATGCCAAACTCACGGACGGCTCTGAGGGTGAAGTCATCCTCATCAATCAGGTACACATCTCCCGTCCGATGATCAAAGACGTTAACGGTAATCTGATCGATATGAACACCCTTCCCGACAGTGTCTCGATCTATGCGCTTTTCTGACGATCAGTCTTATTCTTCTGCATCTACCGTAACGGGATTAACGGTAAAATACTGATCAAACATTCTCTTGGCTATGGGCACGGCATACTCTCCGCCGCTGCCTGCACCCTCGATTATTATCGTAACCGCTATCTTCGGGTCTTCAGCCGGCGCAAATCCGGTAAACCATGCATGCGAATCATCTTTGACAGTGCTGGAGAACTCGGCGGAACCGGTTTTTCCGGCCGCAGTATATCTGTCATCCTGCAATCTTGTAGCCGTTCCTCTTTTTACGACTTCCGTCATGAGTTCGGTAAGCTGTGCGCTTTCCTCTTCCGTCATGAGCCGCCCTGCTTCTTCCGGCTTAAATGTAGTAACGACACTGCCCGATTCGGACTCAACACGGTCAAGCAGATGAGGTTTCATGAGCACGCCTTTATTGGCGATCGCACAGGTGATCATGTTCATATGAAGAGGCGAGATCGAATCCTGCCCCTGCCCTATGCTCGCCTGCATGATATTGTGTGTATCCGTATCTTCATTTACCGCGGTATGCGACACGGCTGATGGCAGATCGTAAGGCAGTTCTTCCTCAAACATCAGGCCATCTAAGGTTTTCTTAAATGATTTCCGGTCAAATGAAACACCCATGTTGGCAAATGAGGAATTACAGCTTTTGGCAAAAGAAGTGGCAAAATCGATACTTCCGTGCACGGTGCCGTGATAACAGCGGATGGTATCGCCGTCATAGGTAAAGGAACCGCCGCAGTTAAAGTGATATCCCGAATATGAATGATCGTTTTCTCGCAGATATTCGAGCGTAGTGACGATCTTAAAAGTCGACCCGGGCGGATACTGTCCCTGGGTTACCCGGTTTAAGAGATTCGTGCTTGCGGAGTCGTTCATGAATTCTTCCCAGAGTGTATCGATATTGTTGGGATCAAAATCCGGCTTGGATACCATGGCAAGTATGCGTCCGGTTTCAACCTCGGTGATGATCACAGCCCCTTTATATACGCCCAGAGAATCAAAGGCCACCTGCTGGAGTGAAGTATCCAGGGTCGTATATACGCTGTCGGCGGTCACGAGTTCGGATTCCGCAGTGGCATGAGCTATATTATTGAGTCCCGAATGGTAGTTGAGCAGATAATAGTTAGCCGCACTCTCCACGCCCATCCTTCCGTGGGTCGAATAACCGATCGCATGGGCAAACATATTGCCATAAGGATATACACGATGCTGGGAAGCCGCTTCCTCGCCCTCGGAATAAGCCAGGACCTCTCCGTCTCCGGAATATATCGTTCCGCGCAGATATTCCCTGGAAAGCCGGATCGCATAGGAATTGTAGCTGTTATCGAACATCTCGATCTCATGAGCGGCGGAATACTTCACCATATAGATGCTCATGCAGACAAAAAGAATACATACCGAAACTCCCGATACGATGATCGCAAGTTTCGACTGTTTCATATGTTTCTCGGCTTTGAGAGCAAGTTCTTTATTCTGATTTTTCTGTGTCTTCCGAGTCTTTTTCATCGATCTTCTCGTAATAATCCCGCTCGTCGCCCGCTATAAGGCTCACTCCGGCGAGAACTTCAAACAGCAGGATGCTGGCAAGTGCCGAGCTTCCTCCGTAGCTGACAAAAGGTAGCGTGACTCCTGTCAGAGGAATGAACTTAACTCCTCCTCCGACTGTCAAAAATACCTGGAATATATATGCCGATGCAAGCCCTACCGCCAAAAGCCTGTAAAACATCGATCTTAAGCCCGCCGCCATGATCAGGGCTCTTACAAAACTGATAAGACATATACCGAGCAAAGCTATGCCGGTCACAAATCCCATCTCCTCGACTATCGCCGAAAAAACAAAATCATCCTCTACAAACGGTATCTTAAGCGGATTTCCTTTCATGAGCCCGACTCCCCAGGTTGAGCCCGAACTTAACGCAAAGAGAGACTGAGTGATCTGATATCCGGTATTATCTATCGTGCTCCAGGGATCACGCCAAGCCATGATCCTGACCTGAACATGCGTAAAAAGCTTATAGGCAAACGCAGCTCCCACGACTCCGACCACGCCGCTTATCGCGACATATGCAAAATTACCGGTGGCAACATATACCATGATGACATAGACTACACCGAAAATAAGTGCGCTTCCCAAGTCCCTGCTCAGAACCAGTATCAAAATGTGAACGAGTGCGATCGAAGCAGTGACCAGCACCTCTCCGATACCTCTGGCCCGGACGAATCCGGCAGCCACAAAGAAAACAAACACGATCTTAACGATCTCCGAGGGCTGGAAGGTGATCCCGCCGAGGGAATAGGATATATTGGCACCGTATGTTACGGTTCCCGCGATGAGAACGGTACCGAGGATCGCTATGCCTATCGAAGCATATATCCATTTGAAAGTATGCAGATGTTTGAATCTCCTGATGATGAACGGAACTCCCATGCTAAGCATCATGGAGATCGTGATGATAAAGAATTCCTTAAGAGCTTTGTTGTAATTAAGTCTTGTCAGTATCACAAAACCGATACTCATCAGCATGCACATATTGTTCGTGAAGAGCTTATCGGTATAAGGATAAAGTATCCTGGCGACAACTATGATGCCTATCATGAGCAGCTGAGAAGCCACATAAAAGCCCATTAGTTTCATGTCGCCCGTATGAAAACACATACTCAGGAAAGCCGTGAAATGAAACAGAAACATGCAGACATTCTGTCCCGAATACAGAACGGCATTATTATAATAATCATCATCCCTGAACAGGGTGATGATCCCGAAAATGACAAATATGACAAGATAGATCCCGAGAAGATACCGGGATAATCCGGTTATGTATATCTCAAGATATGCATTCATCTATAGTGCACCACGTTTCATATGACCGGTCGTAGTCTTCGTATCTTTAAGCGATCCGCCCCCGCAAAAGGCTTTGATGACCTCCTCTGTCTCCTCTGCCGATTCCACGGTAAACTGTATCCTGTATCTGTCTGCCCGGATCGTGCTGATATCACCCATCATATCACAGAGACTTAACGGAAGACTGTTGTATATGATGTTGGTACAAATCGTACAATCCGTGACTACGGTAAACTCTGCTTTTTTTCTGTCTTTAAGATAAAGAGCTTTATTTATCGTTTTCTTATGATCGCAAACCCCGTAAGTCTTCTTGATACATCCGTCCGATATCATCATCGGAATATATCCGTATACCATCAGAGAAGTTTCCGGAGTGTCCGTTTCTTTCAGATCTGATGAAAGCATCCGAAGATCTTTAAGATTCAATTCATACGGATAGGTGATCCCCGATATCCCCGGCCCACCCATCTGCATGATCTGCCTTACGGAGGCCGGATTATATGAATAAACGGAAGCATCCGTGATCATCCGGATACCTTTAAGACGTTCGGCAGCATACTCAAGCTCATCGAGTGTATGGACAAGTACACCCGAGATCGCGGGATTGCCCGAAAGATACACGGCTATCCTGTCAAATACATCTGACCGTTCACGCAATATGACGGGCAGGGACATCCAGACCGGTACACGATCCGATATCTCACGGACTTCTTTTTCATCAAGTTTCATGAGAAGATCATAATCCGCAAATATCCTGCCTGCAGTGCCTGAAAGCATATCCGCGGCCGGATACAGCTGTTCCTTCGTCATGACGGATATGTCAAATACAGGTGTGCTTCGCTTATCGCTACCTGTTAACCTGTCCGTTACGGGAGTGAACTCATCAGCCGCCAAACGGGTATTGTATCCTTTATTCCGGATCAGTTCATCTTCCAGTTCGTTTAATCCCAGACGTCTCAACGAATTGATCGCTGAAACCGGCATGAAAATGTTTGTGTCCGCCTGGATCTCCGTATGCATGACACTGAAAGGACTGTCACCGGTCTTCCTCATGCGCTCTTCTATTGACGGAGCTGTAAGCGGAGCTTTAACGGCTTCGGAAACGATATCGCCCTTAACAGTCACGCACGCATCACCGCTTATCAAGGTAAGCGATGCTTCTTCACCGCTTCGCATGTTCACATACATGTCTACGGGAATCTTCTTTGCATCATGAACATATTCATTCTTTATCTGCTCCTCATACTGAGGATCGTTGCCATTATATCCCGGCAGGTCCAGAGTGATTAGGTCACGGCCTTTGCGCCCTTCATAATAGCCCTTTGATATATCGGTCCTGATATAAAGAGCATTCAGATGCTCCATATCGTTATTAGAGATCTCATAGTCCCGGTTTTTGTTCTCCAGATAGAGATCCAGATATTTACGGTATATCGAGGTCACGCCGGCGACATATTCGGGAGATTTCATCCTGCCTTCGATCTTGAAAGAATCGATG
>JAEEGL011507872.1_pt1 | contig 10501 bp, 5 predicted proteins | sample 9134231 | NCBI WGS metagenome assembly JAEEGL01 (sample SAMN16246548, study PRJNA631951) | gut metagenome | biome: gut microbiome; feature: rumen; material: fiber-attached | host: Bos | place: Iran: Karaj | collected 2018-10 | reverse complement strand
GCGGGCTCGCCGCCCTCACCGGGATTGTCGGTTGTGGAGGTCTGGGTGTAGTATTCCGCCCCGCGCAGACCCATCGTGCCCTCATAGCCCCAGGGGGTCATATAGACGATATCCACGTTGTTGCGGGTAATCTTCTCATTGAAGGGGTTGAGCACCTCGTTCACCAGATCCAGCCACTCGTCGAGGGCAAGGGTGACGTAGCTGTATCCGGAGATCACGCCGCCGCCCAGCTCCGGCGTGTAGAACTTGATGTCCTCCGCCTTGCACTTGAGGAACTCCTCCGCAAAGAAGGTCAGATTGGCGACGGTCAGGTCCGTATCCAGGTTGTCCGCCAGCAGCTTCAGCAGTTCCGGCATATGGGGGATGTTCCCCGCGTCCAGGAACTGGGAGGCGCAGGCGCTGAGGAACTTGTGCTGGGTCTCGATACGGCCCAGGTCGCCGTTGGGATAACCCTTGCGGAAGCGTACGCAGCCCATGGCCTGCTCGCCATTGAGAAGCTGATAGCCCTTTTTCAGGTGGATGCTCAGATTCTGAGCGGGCATCTCGTAGTTCATATCGATGGGCACGTCGAAATACACGCCGCCGATCAGATCCACCGCGTCGATGAATACGTTCAGGTCCACCACCACGTAGCAGTCCGGTTCAAAGCCCGTGAGACGGGAGATCTGCTTTTTCAGCGCCGTGATGCCGTCGCCGTTGTCATAGCGGGAGCCCCAGTAGACGCAGTTGATCTTGCGCACCGGCCAGGGCATGTTGATAAGCGTATCACGGGGGATGGTGACGAAGTCCATCTTATGCTGGACGGTGTCGATCTTGCCCACCAGGATGGTGTCCGTGTTGCCCTGCCCGTCGTCGTTGCCAACCAGGAGGATCGTGTAGACGCCCTCCTGCCGGTTGGAGCTGATCTGCTCGCGCTGTTCCTCTTCTCCAGTCTCCGGCGTCGGCTCCGCTTTTTCGGTGTCGGTCGGCAGAGGCGTTTCCTCTATCGTTTCCTCCGTTTTCGGTGCCTCAGGGCTGGGCAGGTTGTTCAGCGAGGGGTCCACCACCTGGGGCGGCTTGACCCAGACCTGGTGAATGCACACCAGGGCGATCACAATAACGCCCACAACACCCATCACCGTCGCAATGATGCGCAGGGCCTTTTCCTTCTTGCTTCGATTCGGTTTCTTCTTCATATGAAAGTCTCTCCGGTATTCCTTTTTCTGCCCCCATCGGGCAGTTTTTTGCACCAAGCTAAGGGATTATACCACACAGATATGAACAGTGTGTATCAAATCTTCAAAAAAATCCAGTTTTTTCAGAAATTGGTCTTTTCTGTCAGCGCAAGTATGTCCTCTTTCCTGTTTTTCTATACGGGCGAGCCTCCGCTCTGCGGCAGCGGAACGGATCACGCCTCGCTCTGCTCCGCCTTGACGGGCTTTTTCTTTTTCCGTCGGGTCAGCACCAGCCCCAGGCCCAGCAGCGCTGCGGCCGACACGCCGACGGCGAAATAGAGGCCGCTGCCGATGCTCTTCTCGTCCACCGCACAGAACACCACGGTGCTGTCGCTGCACGCGAAGCTGAGGTAGCTGCCGGCGGTGCCGGTGTCGATCCTGGACCATTCGCCGTCCTTCAGGACGTAGATTTCCGTGTGGTGGCCCCGCTCCAGCTCCGGCGGCAGATAGCGCAGGCTGTAGCTCTGTCCCTCTTCCAGGCGGCTCAGATGCACGACCCACTTTTCCAGGATCTCGCCCGCCGCCTCCGGGCCCTCGCCCTGGAAGGCGCTGAGCAGCACCTCGGTGCTCTTGTCAAAGTCGCCCTCGATCAGCACGATGGCCATGGGTGAATCCTCGCGGGTCTGCCTGGCGGCAAGCGCTCCCTCCCGCGGCGTGTAGATCGCCTCGATCACCGCGCTGTAGTAGAGCGCGCTGTAGTCGTAGTCCGGCCAGGCGCCGGTATAGCCCTCTTTTTCAGGGACGGCGGGGATGCTGCCCGCATCGATGCTGCCGCCGTACTCGAACGCGATCTCCCCTACCAGAGCTCCGTCGGCCATGAAGCTCAGATGCAGGGTGTGGAACTGCTCCGGCAGATCCTCCCGCTGCAGCAGTTCCTCATAGCTGAGGGGGGCCGCCTTGCCGCTGTAGCTGATGCCGTCCACCGCTCCCAGACTCTCATGGACGAAGACGTTGCCGGTGACGGCTTCTCCTTCCATGTCCGCCCAGCCGGCGATGGCGCCGCTGCAGGCGGTCACGTCGCCCATACCCACCAGGCTGCAGCAGTCGACCACCGTGGTGCCGTAGCCGGCGATGCCGCCCACGTATTCGCAGCCGGACAGATTGCACATGGCATAGCTCTGGCGCACTACACTGTAGGAGCAGCCGACCACACCGCCCACATAGCCGCCCTCGTTGCTGTTGACGGCACCGTAGCCCTCGCAGCGGAGGATGCTGCCCAGCTCTTCCGTTCCGGCGATGCCGCCGATCCGGTCTTTTTTGCCAAGAACTGCGCCGTGATTCTCGTTGTCAGAGCTGATGCAGCGGGTTTCATAGGTGTTGGAGACGATGCCCTCGATGCCGATGGCCTCGACCAGCTCGCCCTCCATGTCGAATTCATACTCGATGCCCATGGTCCCGACGACGCCGCCCACGTTCCTGTCGCCGTCGACATTGCCGAGGTTTGCGCAGTGAGACACACGTCCCTCCAGGTCCTCTTCCTTCAGTTCGTCCGACACATCCTCGAAGATCTGTCGGTTGGCCGCGCCGTTCAGGGCGTTGGCCATCAGCATCAGGACCCGGGAGAGCTGGTCGTTCACGTCGGTCAGGTCGTCGGAGAGCTCGCCCGTGTTGTCTGCCAGGACCCGATAGATCCTGGCCATCCCGCCGGCGATGTCGTTCACGTCGCCGGAAATGCCCTCGGGTACGGTGATGTCATCCGTATCCATATTTGTATTATCATCCAGATAGTCCAGACCATCCTGGATATCCTGGTCCGTGAGCTCGCCGCCGGCCGGTCCGATGCTGCCCCCGGTCTCGTCGTCCTGGCCTTCGTCTATCGAGCCGATGCTGCCCCCGCCGACGATCTTCCCCGCGGCGGAGTTGCTGCCCTGATCGATCTGATCCACAGCCAGCTGCATCTCGTCCGACATATCGCTCAGGGTCCCGGAGGCCCGATTCATCTTCTCATTGAGCAAATTCAGCTCGTCGGCCAGATTGACCGATTCCTTGAGCAGCAGATAGGGCTCCATCTGGCCCACGACGCCGCCCACATCCTTGCGGCCATAGATCTGTCCCCAGTTTTCACAGGCGGTCAGATAACCGGACTGGCGCCCGGCGATACCGCCCACGTTATAGCCGAAGTGGGGATAGCCGATATCCGCCAGGTTTCGGCAGCCGCGTACCACACCCTTGGAAAAGCCCACGATGCCGCCGCTGTCTGAGACCACGTTCTCATCCTCGGCGTTGGTCAGCTCCGCCATCGTCAGCGCAGCCACCTGCAGATCCTCCAGCTGGATCGCGTTCTCGCTGAGGGTAGTGTTCACCCGTGCCTCGTTCCGGCAGTCGGCGATCAGACCCTCGTTGCAGCCGGCAATGCCGCCGGTCATGCGCTTTCCGTCCACGGTTCCGGAGGCCGTGCAGTCCCAGATCGTGCCGTAATTCCTGCCCACCAGGCCGCCCACATCGTTGAGGCCGGAGACGCTGCCCTCAAAGCTGCAGCTGGAGATGCTGCCGTAGTTGACGCCCGCAAGGCCGCCGATCTGGCAGCGCCCGGTCTCCGGCGCGATGCTGCCGGACAGGCGCAGGTCCTTCACGCTGCCGCTCTCCTGGATGTAGCGGAACAGGCCCTGGTGGGAGCCGTCCGTCTTCAGGCGCAGGCCGCTGATGCGGTGGCCGCCGCCGTCAAAGCTGCCGCCGAAGGTGGGGATGGGATAGATCTCCTCCCCGCTCAGATCCAGATCGGCGTCCAGCACCACCTGCAGGCCCCGGGAGAAGCTGTCCAGGCGGCAGTCCTCCGCCAGCTTCTTCAGATCCTCCACCGTGGCGATGTGCCGGATCTCCGGCTCCTGTGCCGCCGCAGCCGCAGGCGAGCCCAGCAGGCTGAGCAGCGCCAGGCACAGCAGCAGAGCAAGCCACGCTCTTTTTTTCATTCTGCGTCCCCCTCTCTTGGTCTTTCCGGGAGGCTCTTCTCCTCCATGGGCTGCACGCTGCCGATGTCGATGACCGCGTTGAGCGTGCCGCGGAAGACCCCGTGGACCTCGGCGTCGATCAGCCCCTCCAGGCTGCCGCGCACCCGTCCGTCGATCCGCATCAGGCCCACCCGGTGGGCCGTCCGGTTCCCCCGTTCGATGTGGAAGGAGGTCTTCCTGATGACGATATCGCCCATCAGCAGGATCTGGGGCAGCACGCACATGACCAGGAAGATGGAGATCAGGGTACCGATGCCCAAATACACGCCGATGGCGGAAATAGTCTCATTGGAAGTCAAAAAGCCGATGATGATGCCGGCGGAGGCCAGCATGGTGCCGGAGGTGATGATGGTGGGGAAGGCCAGGTTCAGCGTCTCGATCATGGCCTCCTTCAGCGGCATCTTCTCCTTGAGCTCCATATACCGGCTGGAAATGACGATGGCGTAGTCAATATTGGCGCCCATTTGAATGGCGCTGATGATCAGATAGGACAGGAAAAACAGATTGCTCCCCCGCAGATAGGGGATGGCGAAATTGCAGAAAATACTGCCCTGGATGATCAGGATCAGCAGCAGCGGCAGGCCCACGGAGCGGAAGGTGAACAGCAGCACTGTAATGACGAACAGCACCGTCAGCACGCTGATCAGCAGATTATCGTTCTGGAAGGAGTCCCGCAGGTCACTGCAGCTGGTGGTGTCGCCCACCAGGTAGTATTCGGGATAATACCGGGCGGTCAGCCCGTGGATCACGTTCAGGTACTCGTAGCTGTCTTCCCCCTCGGTGGGCAGCTCCAGCTCCATGACGATACGGGTCCAGTCGTCGCTGCGGAGCTGGAGCTGCGCGTCGTGGATCTGGACCTCCAGGTCGTCCAGCGTCTCCTCCGTCTCCGCGTCCAGGTTCAGCGTCACATCGTCCCGCTTGTCGATCAGATAGTTCAGCAGGTCGATCAGGGGGACCCGGTAGTTTTCCAGGTTTGTGACGATCTGGCCGTACTCGTCCCGATTCACAGCGTAGCTGGCGTACAGGGCTTTCGCCACCTCCACGTCCAGCTCGGTCAGCTCCGCAAACTGGCGGGGGTTCAGGTCGCTGGTGAGCGTATAGCCGTCCTTGGCCTCGATATTGGCCAGGCCCGTGACCTTCTCCACCCGGCTCAGCTCCTCGATATCCGCGATCAGCGCCGCCTCCTTGTCATTCTCCCCGGCAGGCACGATCAGCGCCATCTGATTGGTCTTGCCGAAAATATGGTGGATGCGGGCGGAAGCGATCTGCTGCTGGTTCTGGCGGATGGAGGAAACGGAATACTGGGAGTACACGTAATTTACCTTATTGGAAAAGATCGCCGCGGCGATAAACACGCCCAGAAACAGCACCGGCATGATAAAGCGGGTGGCGTAGACGGCCTTCCCCAGGAAGTTGATCCTGGGAACGAAGTTCTTATGGTGGCTCTTGTCGATCCATTTGGAGAAGAGCACCAGCAGCCCCGGCATCAACAGGAACACCGAGCAAAGGGAGAGGATGATGGCCTTGATCAGCACCGTGCCCATATCCCGGCCCAGCTGGAATTGCATGAAGCACAGGGCCAGCAGGCCCGCCACTGTGGTCAGGGAGCTGGCGGAGATCTCCGGGATGGCCTTGGCCAGGGCTGCGATGGCCGCTTCCCGGGCAGGCTTCTGTTCGTGCTCTTCCATGAAGCGGTGACAGAGGATGATGGCGTAGTCGATGGCCAGGGCGAGCTGCAGTACGATGGCGATGGAGTTGGTGACGAAGGAGATCTCCCCCATCAGGTAGTTGGTCCCCATGTTCAGCAGCGCCGCCGCGCCGAAGGTGATGAGCAACACGGGGATCTCCCCGTAGGTCTTGGAGGTCAGCAGCAGCACCAGGATGATGATGATCACGGCGATGATGTCCACCACCAGCATCTCCCGGTTGACGATCGCTTTGAGGGGGTTTCCCACGTTGCTGTCCACATACAGGTCGTAGGAGGCCAGTTCCCGGCGGATCTCATCCAGGGCGTCGACGCTCAGCCGGTCGTTTTCCAGCCCGTCAAAGGTCACGGAGTACAGAGCCGCCGCCGCGCTGTAGTGCTTTTCACTGTGGTCAAATTCCACGGACTTGACGCCCTCGATGGCTTCGATGCGGGCACAGATCGTCTCCGCCTGGTCAAAGGTCACGTTCTCCACCATGACCTCCGCCGTGCCGAAGGTGGTGAACTCCCGGTTCATCAGCTCCAGACCCTGCCTGGTCTCCGTCGACTCCGGCAGATAGGCGGTCAGATCGTCATTGACCTGCACCCAGTTGCGGGAGAAGGCGCAGAACAGCCCGGCGACAAGGAACAGGAGGAAAAACACGCTCTTCCTGTCCACGATAAAGGCGGCCAGCTTTTCCATGAAGGTCTGCTTTCTTGCGGATTCCATGTATGTATCGACGCTCCTAACACATATCAATCTAGATAATTATACACCCTATTTTGAAAAAATCCATATAAACCTGCGCAGATTTCTCCGCTGCCGTTTTTCGGAGCATTGACAAGGCCTCCGCTCCCTCCTATACTGGACTCAGATCATCAAAAGGAGACGATCGCTATGAAGAACATTCGGGAGGGCTCCCGCCTCAGCTTTTTGGAGGCCACCAGCATCATCGTAGGCCACGGCGTGGGCGCCGGCATCCTGGCGGTGCCGTATCTGGCGGCCCACAACAGCCTGCGGGAGCTGCTTCTGGTCCTCTGTTTCTGCTATCTGTACAGTCTGCTGCTGCATCTGATCATTGCGGAGCTGAGCTACAACAACGACGGCGCGCAGTTCATCACCTGCCTTGACCGGGAGCTCTTTTCCGGCAAGCTGAAGACGATCCTCACCTATGCCGCTTTTTTCCTGCTGGGGCTGTCGGTGATCGTCAACGTCAGCGCCTATCTCACCGGAGCGGCCAAAGTGTTTGAGGAATGGTTCGGGCTCTCGCGGATCCCGGGGATCCTTCTGTTCTACGTCATCGGCGCGGGCGTGGTCTTCTTCGGACTGAAGCTGGTGGGCGTGTGCGAGAAGTATTCCGTGGCCGTGATCGTGGCTCTGGTGGGCGTGCTGCTCTTCTTCACCCTGCGCGGAGAGACGCAGCCCCTTCCCCACGGCTTCAGGGGTCTGACCAACGCGCTGGCCCTTTTCGGCGTGATCTCCTTCTCCCTTTCGGCCGTCATGTCCACGCCCCAGGTGGTCAAAGGGCTGCAGGGCGACAAGAAGCGCATCCGCGGCGCCATCGCGGCGGGCTTGGGCATCAACGCGGGGATCATCCTGCTGCTGACGCTCACCACCCTGCTGGCCGTGGGAGAGGCGCTTCCCAAGGATAAGGCCCTGGTGGAGCTCTCCGCCCGCCTGGGCGGTGCCGCGCGCATCATCGGCTTCATCTTCACGCTGTTCGCGTTGGTGACCTCTTTCTGGGCAAACACCCTGAATCTGCGGGATATCGTCCACGAGCAGACCAAATGGAACGAAAAGCTGAGCTGGCTTGCCGCCTCTCTCCCCTGCCTGCTCATTGCGCTTTTGAGTATGGCGGACTTCATCGATCTGACGCTGTTTGCCAGCGCCGTCCAGGTGGTCACGGGGATCGGCGTCATCGTTGCATACTATTTCTCCCGCAAACGGGTGCGGGAAGCCGCGCTGGTGGGCCGCTTCGGTACCGTGCCGTTCCTGATCCTGGTGGTCCTGTGCAGCCTGCTGGCCAGCCTGAACCCCTTCCTTCACGTGCGTTGAGCTTCCGCCGAAAGGAGCCTGAAATGAGCAAGAGAAGCATCCTTCCCCTCGTTCTTGGCGTTCCCGCCGCGCTGGCAGCAGGGATGACGGAGGAGCTGTACCGCCACGTATTCTGCCGGGAGGGCTCTCCCCTGCTGACGCCGCTGCTGGACAAAAAGGGTCACGAGGAAGACTATTACCGGCACCGGGACAGCGACGCGGCGCGGCTCCGGGCCCTGCTCCATGAGGAATATCGTCTGCTCTCCGGCCGCGGAAAGGCGCTCCGGGGCTTCTATTACCCTGGGGGCGGCGAGGGGAAGCGCATCGCCTTCCTGGTCCACGGCTACCGCTCCGAGCACAGGGAGACCGCTGGGATGTACCGGGAATACTACCGGAGCCGGGGCTTCGACCTGTTCTGCTGCGACCATGAGGCCCACGGCGAAAGCGACGGCCGCTTCATCGGTTTCGGCGTCTACGAGCCGGAGGACTGCCTGCGCTGGATCGATCTGCTGCGCCGCCGCTTCGGCGCAGATGTGCAGATCGTGCTGCACGGCTTTTCCATGGGCGCGGCCACGGTGATGCTCATGGCCCCCCGCTGTCCGGAGAACGTGCGCTTTCTCGTGGAGGACAGCGGCTATCGGGACGCCCAGGTCCAGCTCCGGGGCCAGCTCGGTCCCCTGTTCCCGGTCCTGCGGGGGATGCATCGGCTCCTGGCCGGGATCGATCTGCGCGGGGCGGACGCACAAAGCGCACTGAAGCAGACGCGCATCCCCATCCTCTTCGTCCATGGGCAGGAGGACAAGACCGTCCCCTTTGAAAACGGCCCTCAGCTCTATAAGCGCTATCAGGGGGAAAAGGACTGTCTTTTCGTCCCGGGCGCACGGCACGTGGAATCCATGCACGTCGCCCCGGAGGCCTACACGCAGAAGCTGGACGCCTTTATCAGCCGATATTGCCGATAAAAGCAAAGGGTCGACCCGAACAAATCGGGTCGACCCTTTGCTTTTATCTTGCTGCGGATCTGGTTTCAGGCTGTCCGGTAGTCCATCCGCTCGGGCGTCCAGTCCTTCAGCACCCGGAGCATATCCTCCGCAACGGCCCTGGCGCCGGGCAGGTCGTGCTCCAGGTAGTTGCCGCATTCCTTCCGTTTGGCCCCGGGGATCTCTCCCTCGAAGGCAGCGGCAAAGGCCATGCTCTCCCGCACCAGGCGCAGCGCCTCCTCCCGGCTCACCGCGTCCCGGACCAGGAGATAAAAGCCCGTTCGGCATCCCATGGGTCCCACGTAGACCACCCGGTCCCCCAACTCGTGGTTGCGGGCGAAGGTGGCGAACAGGTGCTCCAGGGTGTGCATGGCGGGAACAGGCAGATAATCCCCGGCATTGGGCTTTTTCATGCGCACGTCGTAGCTCACCACGTCCCCATCGATGCGGGAGACGTACATCCCCTTTTCCAGAATATCATGGTCCACGGTAAAGCTGGCGATGGTCTTCATCTTGTTTTCTCCTTTTTGTCTTTTGTTATTTTGTATTTTATCACAGCTTTTTCCCCGCTGCAACCGAAAGCAAAGGCAAAACGTGGTTATTGACGGGCCGGAAGAACTATGTTATATTATGCTGTAACTTTATAATAAAGGGAGTGTATGTCCAATTATGGATGGCGACAGTCGATCGTCCTGGTTACCATGGATCGTCGCAGTCTTTCTGCTGCTGTGCGCAGCGTATTTTGCCGTGGCGGAGACGGCCTTTGCCTCCGCATCCCGCAACAAGATCAAAAACGCCGCCGACAAAGGCGACGTCCGGGCTGAAAAGGCCCTTTACGTGCTGGATCATTTTGACCGGGCCATCAGCACCCTGCTGATCGGCACCAATATCGTACATATTGCCGCAGCCTCGCTTATCACTGTGGCGGTCACACGCCTCTGGGGGCTGAACGCCGTGTCGGTGAGCACCATCGTCACCACCATCGTGGTCTTCTTCGCCGGCGAGATGCTGCCCAAGAGCATTGCCAAGAAGTATCCGGAGCGGCTGAGCAAGGCCACCGCCGGGACCCTGCGCTTCTTCATGGTCCTGTTCTGGCCCATCTCCTCCCTGCTGACCCTGATCGGGCGCGGCGCCGCCGCCCTTACCCCGGGTGAGGCGGAGATCTCCGTCACCGAGGATGAGCTATACGACATCATCGAGGATATGACCGAGGAGGGAAGCCTGGACGAGGAGCAGGGCGAGCTCATCTCCTCCGCCCTTCAGTTCGGCGAGGTGACGGTGGAGAGCATCCTGACCCCCCGGGTGGATCTGGAGGCCATCGATATCGAGGACAGTCTGGAGGAGGTCCTCTCCCAGATCAAGTCCCAGAATCACAGCCGCCTGCCCGTGTACGAGGGGAGCGTGGACAATATCATCGGCATCCTGCAGATCCGCCGCTTCATCAAGGCCTATCTCCACAGCGGGAAGGACCTGGACCTGCGCAGTCTGCTGGATCAGCCCTTCTTCATCCATCAGAGCACCAATATCGACGAGCTGCTGCCCGTCATGTCCAAGCAGCGGCAGAACATGGCCGTGGTCACCGACAACTACGGCGGCACCCTGGGCATCGTCACCGTGGAGGACATCCTGGAGGAGCTGGT
>JAEEGL011172347.1_pt1 | contig 10501 bp, 6 predicted proteins | sample 9134231 | NCBI WGS metagenome assembly JAEEGL01 (sample SAMN16246548, study PRJNA631951) | gut metagenome | biome: gut microbiome; feature: rumen; material: fiber-attached | host: Bos | place: Iran: Karaj | collected 2018-10 | reverse complement strand
TCTATACAGGCGGGGAGAAACTCTCCAGTTTCGCGCCCCCTAAATACAAGCTGGTCAATGCATACGGGCCGACCGAGACGAGCGTTTACATAATCAGCAAGGAAGTCTCCGGGCAGATGCCGGACGTCCCTATCGGAAAGCCTCTGCCCGGGATGAGGGCGTATATCGTCGGGAAGGGCGGAGCGAGGCTTCCGGTCGGTGCTGCCGGAGAACTTCTGATTGCCGGCCATCAGGTAGGTGACGGATACCTGGGACTGCCGGAAAAGACCGCCGAAGTCTTCATCGTCAATCCGTTCTCAGAGGATCCCATGTATCGCAGGATGTACCGTACCGGAGATATAGTACGTTATCTGGCAGGCGGTGATATCCAGTTTATCGGACGTAAGGATATGCAGGTGAAAATCAGGGGTTTCCGTATTGAGCTGAAGGAAGTGGAGAGTGTCATCAGGGAGTTCCCGGGCATATCCGACGTGACAGTACAGGCGTTCGACGAGGAAGGGGAGGGGAACGGCAAGTTCCTGGCCGCATATGTCGTCGCCGATGCTCCTGTAGACGTATCCGCCCTCAATGAATTCATTATGGAGCGGAAACCTCCGTATATGGTTCCCGCCGTCTGCATGCAGTTGGAAAAGATTCCCCTTAATGTAAACCAGAAGGTCGACCGGAAAGCCCTGCCGAAGCCGGAACAGCCCAGGCGCAGCAAAGCCGCAGAAGAGGAGGCTCCTTTCAATATCCTGGAGCAGGAAATCGCAGAACTCATAAAGTCTTCAGTCCATATAGACGGATTCTCACTGACGGAACCGCTGATCTACTGCGGACTGACGTCACTGTCCGCCCTGAGGCTTGCCACGGAACTGTACAAGAAATACGGCATTTCCGTGGATATGAAGACTTTTGTGAAGACGGCTACGCTGCAGACTATTGAAAATGAGGTACTTGAGTCGTTACTCTCAGGTGCCTGTCCGAATTCCGGACACGCCGTGTCGGGTGAGGCCGGACCGGTACCGATGACATTCCAGCAGAAGGGACTTTATTTCGAATGCCTGAAAGCCCCCTCGGAAACCGTATATAACCTGCCGATGATCTGGACCCTTCCGGTCAATCTTGACCCCGAGAAGGTAAGGGACGCTTTCCTGAAGACAGTAAAGTGCCATCCTGTCCTCCTGACCAAGTTCGAAAGCGTCGGAGGGGAAGTGAAACTGGTCCCATGCGGTAAGGAACCGGAAATGGATTTCCGTACCGTCGCTGACAGCAGACTGGATGAGATAAAGGCGGCTTTCCTGAAGCCGTTCAATCTGTCGGAAGGCCCACTTTTCCGCGCTGAACTCGTCCGTACCGGCAGCGGGCTGTATCTGCTGACTGATTTCCATCATTTGGTATTCGACGGGCGTTCCCTGGATGTTTTCATCCCTGAGTTCTGCGCCGCCGTGGACGGGACCGACCCCGTACCGGAGGAGTATTCCTATTTCGATTATGCCAAGGATCAGAAAGAGTCGGAAGGGAGTGCGGAATTCGCCGGGTCAGAGGCCTTTTTCAAGGAAAGGATGCAGGGATGCGAGGGCGCAAGCGGCATAATCCCCGACAGGGAAAAAGGGGACAAGGCTGGTATAGCGGCATCATTGACGATGCCTTTGGAGAAAGATTTCTCCGGACGCTGCATAGATCTCGGTATTTCTCCTGCAAGTTACTGCCTGTCAGCTGTTTATATGGCTCTTGGAGCCTTCTGCGGCAGCAAGAAAGTGTATATGTGTACGGTCAGCAATGGGCGTTCAGACCTCCGTGTTTCCGACACCGTAGGTATGTTTGTGAACACCCTTGCCCTTTCCGGAGACATCGGGGATGGTGACATCGATTCCTTCCTCACTGAGACAGACAAGGTGTTCTCCGAGTCCCGTTCCCACGAGTATTATCCATTTGCAAGGGTGTCCTCGGATTTCGGATTCCAGCCTCAGGTCATGATGGCCTACCAGGTCGGATTGCTTGAGAAGTACTGCATTGGCGGGAAAGAGATTACTTTCGAGGACCTTGCCGGGGAGACTCCGATGTTTCCGGTCAGCATATTCGTCCATGGAGGCGACAGGCCGGAGTACTTGCTCTTCCAGTATGATGAAACCATGTACAGCCCGGATCTTATGCAGAGCTTCGCGGACACCGTCCGGCTCTGTATGGATGAGATGCTCCGGAACGGACCGGTCAAATCGGTTCCGCTCACCAGTCCCGGACAGAACGCCATCCTGGACGGATTCAATTCCTGGACTCTTCCGGTCGACACAGCGCAGACCATAGTGTCTCTGTTCCGCTCCCAGGCAGCTGCAACACCTTCCGCATCGGCTGTTCGGTTCAAGGATAAAGTGTTGACATATAGGGAATTAGATGGTATTACAGACCGTCTGGCGGCCAAGATCACCAGCCTTGGACTGGGCAGGGAGGATGTAGTCTCGGTACTTATAGGACGAAGCGAGATGATGGCGATTGCTTCGCTCGGTGTCCTGAAGGCAGGCTGCGCATACCAGCCGCTGGATCCTTCCTATCCTGTGGAAAGGCTGAATTTCATGATAGGCGATGCTTCGGCGAAACTGCTGATAGCGGACGAGAACTACAGGCCGCTCATAACCGAATACACAGGACCGGTACTCGATACTGCCGTGATAGCGTCTCTGCCCGAGGGTGATATGCCCGAAGGTCCCGCCCCTGAAAACCTGTTCATTCTCCTGTACACTTCCGGTTCCACGGGAGTACCGAAGGGATGTATGCTGGAACATCGCAACCTGGTGAATTTCTGCGCTTGGTACAGGGATTATTACGACATTGGGCCTGAGAGCGTCGTAGCCGCCTATGCCAGCTACGGATTCGATGCCTGCATGATGGATATGTATCCTGCCCTGACTTCCGGAGCCTGCGTGTGCATCATCCCGGAGGAGACACGTCACGATATGTCCGACCTGGACCGTTTCATTACGGAAAACGGTGTGACCCACAGCTTCATGACTACCCAGGTGGCGGTGATGTTCGCGAAGAATTATCCGGACAACAAGTCGCTCAGGCATCTTTCTGCGGGTGGCGAGAAACTTGTCTCCATCAATCCGCCTTCATACGCTTTCCACAACGGATACGGCCCGACCGAGTGTACGATTTTCAGTACCATTTTCGATGTAGCCGACAAAGAGCCCAATATCCCGATAGGCCATCCTCTGGCAAATCTTCGTCTCTATATTACTGATACAGAGGGAAGAAGGCTGCCCGCCGGAGCTGTCGGAGAACTGTGGATAAGCGGGCCCCAGGTGAGCCGTGGCTACCTGAACCGTCCCGAGAAGACTGCCGAGACTTTCATACCGAATCCTTTTGAGTCCGGATATCCCTATGACCGGGTATACCGTACAGGTGACATTGTACGCTACCGTATGGACGGCAACATCGAGTTCGTCGGCCGCAATGACGGTCAGATAAAGATCAGGGGTTTCCGTGTGGAGACGAAGGAGGTGGAGTCGGTAATACGGGAGTTCCCGAATGTCAAGGATGTGACGGTCCAGCCTTTCGACAATCCTTCAGGAGGCAAATTCATCGCCGCCTACATAGTGTGCGACGGGGAGCTGGACACCAAAGCCCTGTCCGATTTCATACTCCAGAGGAAACCTCCGTATATGGTTCCGGCCGCCTTCGCCAAACTTGAAAAGATTCCCCTCAATGTCAACCAGAAGGTCGACCGCAAGGCTCTGCCCTCTCCGGTGATGAGCTCGAACGAGAGTTATGTGGCTCCTGAAGGTGACACAGAAAAGGCTCTGTGTGAGATATTTGCGGATATACTGGGCCTTGAGAGGGTAGGAGCTACGGATAATTTCTTCGACCTCGGCGGCTCGTCCCTGATGGTTACCAGCGTACTTGTAAGCGCTGAAAAGAGAGGCCTTAAGTTCTCTTATGGCGACGTATTCAACAACCCTACCGCGAGAGCTCTCACATCCTTCATCGGAGGAGGGGAAGTGAAGCCGGCTGAGGACAAGGACGATGTTTACGGATATGATTATTCGGAAATCGATAAAGTCCTTGCGGGGAATACCCTTGAAGCATTCCTGGAGGGCGAAAGGATACCTCTTGGAGGCAATATCCTCCTTACCGGAGCCACCGGATTCCTTGGTATACACGTCCTCCGTGAACTGATCGAGCAGACCGATAAGGATTCCGTTATATGGTGCCTGCTGCGAGGCAGGGGCTCGATAACGGCGGAGCAGAGGCTTGCCGAGATGCTGGTGTATTATTTCAAGGAGAATTACAGGCAGCTTATCGGAAGCCGTATCCGCCTTATTCAGGGAGATATGTCTGATGCCTCTGTGTTTGATGCCATAATCAATTCCGGTACAAAGATAGATCTTGTCGTCAACTGTGCGGCGAACGTAAAGCACTTCTCACGCGGGGACGATATCCTGAAAGTCAACTATTACGGCGTCGTCAACCTTGCAGGATTCTGCATGGCGAGGGGAGCCAGGCTGCTTCAGGTATCTACCATCAGCGTGGGCGGAATGACTGACAAACCTGTTCCCGAAGTCCTTTCCGAGAATATGCTTTTCTTTGGCCAGAATACTGACAATCAATACGTTGTTTCCAAATTCCTGGCGGAGAGATATATCCTGGAAAAGGTTGCTGAGGGCCGCCTGAAGGCAAAGATAATCCGTGTGGGAAACCTTTCCCCGAGAGCCGAAGACGGTGAGTTCCAGATCAATTTCAACTCGAATGCCTCGATGGGAAGGCTGAAGGCTTACAGGATGCTGGGCGCCTGTCCTTACCAGCTCCTGGAATCCAAGATGGAGTTCTCGCCGATCGACGATACTGCAAGGGCCGTGGTCCTGCTCGCCGGTACTCCGGACGCAAATGTGGTCTTCCACGCATCCAACGACCACCTGCTGCCCATGGACGATATCCTATCCAGACTGCACAAGGACGACGGCTCGCCGCTCGATTATGTAGAAACGGATGAGTTCGTCCGCAGGATGGACGCTGCCAAGGATGATCCTGAGAAGTCCAGGATACTCTCAAGTATTATCGCTTACGCTCAGGCAGAGGGGCAGGTCCAGCTCCAGGAGAACATCGCTACGGTTGATTTCTCCATGCAGGTATTGCACAGGCTGGGATTCCGCTGGGATTCCACAACCCGTGACTATGTGGATATGATCTTCGAAATGCTCGCTTCGATGAACTTCTTCGGAGACTGACAACCTGCCTGACCGTTATTTAAGGAATTCGTGTGACGAAGTCATCGCCTTCGGGTCGAGGGCTTCGTCAAGTTTTTCCTTGGTCATAAGGCCGTGCTCGAGGACCAGGTCGTACACGCTGCTGCCGGTCTCAAGTGCCTCCTTGGCGACCTTGGTGGAGGCCTTGTATCCGATATACGGGTTGAGGGCGGTTACGATTCCGATGGAGTTCTTGACCATCTTGTAGCAGTGGTCGGCATTGACGGTGATTCCATTGACGCACCTTGTGCGGAGGGTGTCCATCACATTGATCAGCCAGGTCTGACTTTCCAGGATCGACTCCACGATGACAGGCTCCATCACATTAAGCTGCAGCTGTCCGGCCTCAGCGGCGAATGCTACGCAGGTATCGTTGCCTATCACCTTGAAACACACCTGGTTGGTAATCTCGGGAATGACGGGATTCACTTTGCCGGGCATGATGGAAGAACCCGGAGCCATAGGCGGAAGATTGATCTCATGCAGACCGCAGCGGGGACCTGAAGCCATCAGGCGAAGGTCGTTGCATATCTTGGAAAGTTTGACGGCAAGTCTCTTGAGTGCGGCCGAATAGCTGACATATGCGCCGGTGTCGGGCGTTGCCTCTACAAGGTCAGGAGCCTTCTCGAAGGTGTCTCCGGAGAACTCCTGGAGCTTTTTTGTACAAAGTTCGGCAAATCCGGGAACGGCGTTCAGGCCGGTTCCGATGGCAGTGCCTCCCATATTGATTTCCTTGAGCAGAACGACATTGCGCTCAAGGTTGGCTATCTCTTCTTCCAGGTTGTTGGCAAAGGCGTTGAACTCCTGGCCGGAAGTCATGGGGACGGCATCCTGGAGCTGTGTACGGCCCATTTTGATGATGTCCTTGAATTCTTCGCCCTTGGCGCGGAACGCCGCGATCAAGTCTTTCAGGGCCCTGTCCAGATGACGGTTCATCCTGACGAAAGTGTAACGGAACGCAGTGGGGTATGCGTCGTTGGTGCTCTGCGCGCAGTTGACGTGGTCGTTGGGGGAGCAGTATTGGTATTCTCCTTTCTTGTGTCCCATCAGCTCCAGGGCGCGGTTGGCTATGACTTCGTTGGCGTTCATATTGACTGAAGTGCCGGCGCCTCCCTGTACCATATCAACAGGGAACTGGTCCCTCAGCTTCCCGTCCACGATTTCCTTGCAGGCGGCCACGATGGCATCCGCGATCTTCGGATCCAGTACTCCAAGCTCGGCGTTGGCGCTGGCTGCAGCCATCTTTACATAGGCCATTGCAATGATGTATTCCGGATAATCGCACATCCGCGTGTTGGAAATCCTGTAGTTGTCGATGGCACGCTGTGTCTGTACTCCGTAATAAGCGTCGGCGGGAACCTTGAGTTCGCCAAGAAGGTCGCTTTCGACCCTGAATTCAGTCTTTGACATTGTATGTTTGCTATTTAAAAAATAATCACCATATCCTTGCAAATATAGCGATTATATCGATTATATGGCATAAAAAGCTTGGAAAAGGTTGGTTTGCTATCCTGCATGCGGGAGCGAATTCGGTATTTTAATAGTATCTTTGCAGGGGATGTGAAAAGCAAGGCGGATGGCAACGATTATCATAATGGTGGTGACTGCGGCGGTGAGCATATTGTGCTTTACCGGAGTCGTGGATATCAATGCATTGAAATTCAATGCATACCAGGTTTGGCACGGGAAGCAGTGGCATAGGATGCTGACATACGGCCTGGTGCACGGCGGATGGATGCATCTGCTGTTCAATATGCTGACCCTGTATTTCTTCGGGGATGTAGTGGAAAGGTATTTCAAGGCCGCTTTCGGAGCCGATTCCGGAATCATCCTTTACGTAGTCCTGTATGTCAGCGCTATTGCTGTGTCTATGGTCGGAGACCTGGTCAAATATAAGGATAACTACGGATATAACGCGGTCGGTGCATCAGGCGCCGTCTCTGCGGTCCTGTTCGCATCCATATTGTTCGAGCCCCGGATGGGCATCTACATCTACCTGATACCGATTCCGGTGCCGGGCTTTGTGTTTGCGCCTGTTTACCTGCTTTACTGTTGGTATATGGCAAGGAAGAACATCGACAATATCGGCCATACCGCCCATTTCTGGGGCGCCCTGTACGGTCTGGCTTTCCCTCTGATATGCCGGCCGGAAATCTTCTGGCATTTCCTTTCCCAGCTCGGGCTTATGCAGTCATAAGCCTTTCTTGACGTGGAGCACAAGGTATTCCGAGCGGGTACCTATGCGAATTCCGGGTCCCCAGATGCCGAGACCCGAACTGATGTAATATCGTGTGTTTCCGCGCGTCAGATGCCCCCAGGCCTTTTCGTACATCGCATCGGTGACCCACGAAAGGGGCCATACCTGCCCGTGGTGAGTGTGTCCGCTGAACTGGAAATCTATCCCGGATTGTTCCGCTTCTTCCAGATTGGCGGGCTGATGGTCCAGCAGAATGCTGAAGCCCGGGGCAGGGACGGCGAGGGTGGAAAGGGGCTTCCGGTCATGGTTGCTCCTGTCATCCCGCCCTATTATCCTGATACCGTTGAAAACGGCGACAGAATCACGCAGGAGCGTGATTCCCGCATCGGAGAAGAACCGCTCCGCACCATTTTCGTCACCATAGTATTCGTGATTTCCGAGGACGGTCATCGCCGGTGCCGAGAGCCGGCGGAACTCTTTATCGAAGCCTCCTTCGAGGACCGGCCTGAGACGAAGGTCGATTACATCGCCGCCGAAAAGGACCAGGTCAGGATTCTCTGCATTGATAAGGTCCACCCAGCGGGAGAGTTCAGCCCGCCGGTTGGTATATCCTATATGGAGGTCGCTGGCAAGCACTATGGTAAGGGACTTCTCGATGGGCTTGTCCGTAAGGATGGTCAGTTCCTCGCGGTATTTGTGCCTGTAGTGGAGGCTTCCGCAAATCAGGATAACCGCAACTGTACCTGCTATGCCCAGCAGTCCGTAAAGGTTTTCCGAGAACCAGGAGCGGGGAACTATCCTGCAGAGTACGGCAATGTCAGAGATGATGAAAATGATTGACAGATAGAGGAATGCGATCATCCATGGATAACCGGTCCGGAAGATGGCCGATGCTGCTCGTACGGATACTTTTTCGCTAATGCTCATTCCTGCGAACGAGAGGGCCATCCATGAGCCAAAAAGGAAAATGACGGCAAGCCTTGCCGGGATGCCGCCGGGAGTTATCCGCCAAAGATGCCACAGCACATAGCCCAGCAAGGCGAAAAATGCCAGCATTATGGTAATGAATCCTATCCTCATACGCTTTCTTCCCAGGTCATCCTGATATGCGGGATGCCGTCGAGTATGAACTCTCCGGAAGACTGACGGAAGCCGGCCTTTTCATAGAATCCGCGGGCATACACCTGGGCCTCGAGGTCGATTCTCCGGGCTCCGAAATGCTCGCGGGCTGCCTTGATGCCCTCCTGCATTATCAGGGAGCCGTAGCCTTTTCCGCGCTCCGTAGTGATGACACGGCCGATGGAGACTTCTTCCATATGGTTGCCGGCCGGGCAGATGCGGCAGAGGGCCACTGTCTTGCCTCCGACAGTCAACCAAATATGGACGGAGGCCTCGTCGTCTCCGTCCATATCCTGATATGCACAGTCCTGTTCAACTACAAAGACCTCCGAGCGGACCCTGAGCAGTTCATACAACTCATTGACTGTCAGTTCGCTGAAGGTCTTTTTGTGGATTTTTGGGTCGTTGGTTTGCATAATTGTGCCTCCCACGGCCTGTTTCTTCCTTTATTCGGAAGGAGTGAATTTACTGAAGGTGTAGATGGTAGTTACACCCAAGGTCTCTTTCTGAAGGACCAACTTGTTCTTTGTGAGTTCAGTGACATTGTAGGTGCCTTTCAACTCCATGCTGTAGAGAACGAGTTCCTTGAGTTCGGTTAGCCAGAGCCTCTCCTTGAACGATATCTTATTCATGTCGGCATTGAAGGTGAAGATAGTGCCATCGACATCGACGTCATCAAGGTCCAATGCGGTAAAGCTGCCCTTCTTGGCAAGTGCATGAGGAACACCGAGGTTGCTCAGGGCCAGGAAGAAATTAACGTTGTTTACATAGTCGGTTTCCGTGGTCTGGTTGCCGCTGGACTGGGGGACTATGTCCGTCCTCTTTTCCAGTTTCCATACACCATACAAGGCTCCTGTCTTGTCACCGGTGTGAGGTACGCCTGACTTTTCACAGGAAATGAATAGCGGCAGAAAAACGATAGCCGCAGCTAAAAGAATTTTTTTCATAACATTAAAAATTAATGTGTACTACGTTTTATGCATCAATTTTCGTTCCAAACCGGCCTTCCAGCGCCATATTTTTGGGATATGTTTACATCATCGCGGTACCGGAAACCCGATTTTCACCATCCACACTAATGTGCCTTGCAGGGCCTGGGTTGCAGGCTGATGTGGAAGGTCCACCCGATTTGGAGGGACCTTCCACGTCATAATGCCATACAGAACGTAGGAAGGGGGTAGCCGTGGACGGTGTTTTTCAGGTTGTTTCCGTTGGTTATTTGCTGGAGAATACCTATTTTTGACAGCGGCACTCCCCGCCGCTGAATCTTATGGGTAATCTTTCGTTGCTTCGGTACGCTGACTATGGAGTAGAAGCGTGCTCCCGGCTTCCGGACTTCGAAATTCCGTTCTGGACCATAAAGACGCTCGGACGGTTGCGCCGCTTTGGGAACAGTTGGAACTATTACTACCGGGACACCGGAGGCAGGATTGTTGCAGCGGCCGAGGCAGGAGGGACGGGGAGCGGCAACAAGATGCTCTACTACATCACGGACCATCTCGACAGCACCCGCCTGATCCTTGACGGCAGCAACGGAAACATCATGGAGAAAATGACTTACACACCGATGGGAATGAAATGGAAGGAGACGGGCAGCGGAGGCCCCTCCGCCGGCCCGACCCTCGCCACCAACCGCTACCGCTATAACGGGAAGGAAGAGCAGGAACTCGCCGCCGGACTCCCATACACAGATTACGGCGCCCGACTCTTCGACCCGGACCACTGCACATGGCTATCTCCCGACCCGTTAAGCGACAAATACCCAGGCGTTTACCCGTACGCCTTCTGCGCCGGCGATCCGGTGAACTATGTGGATCCGGATGGGAGAGACGCTATATTAATTGTGTTTCTGTAGCCACCCCTTAAAATGTAGCCACCCCATAGGACAGAGTTAAAGTTTACAAAAACTATTAACTTTGTCATCATGAAGAAAAGCAGACACAGTGAGACCGAGATGATCAAC
>JAEEGL011019977.1_pt1 | contig 10501 bp, 7 predicted proteins | sample 9134231 | NCBI WGS metagenome assembly JAEEGL01 (sample SAMN16246548, study PRJNA631951) | gut metagenome | biome: gut microbiome; feature: rumen; material: fiber-attached | host: Bos | place: Iran: Karaj | collected 2018-10 | reverse complement strand
GACAGGTGGCAATGCGCGGTGTGTTTCAACACATCGGAGCTCGAGGAGGAGGTGCTGAAGGCACTGCTGGTATGTCGCGTGCCGACAACACTGGTGGTGACAGGAGGATTCAAAGACACATACAATGTACAAATAGAGCAGGCGCTGAAAGAGAAGCGTCTGCTCATTTTAGTTTTACAGCGAGAAGATAGCGACGGCAAAGGTTTCATTGCACGGCTGCGCAACCAGTGGGCAATCGATCAGGTACAGCACATCGTCTGCGGCTACATCAACCCCAACGGTAGCATCTTTGGCCTGCTGGCAGGACGCAACAACGTCACCCATCTTGTCGACAGAAAAGAACTAAAAGCAGCCGAGCAAGAGCCGAAACCCTACCGCTGGACGGTGGCCGAGGACAAACGGCTGCTGCGCATGTACTACGAAGACATGGGCATCCACGCTATACACAAGGCCATCAACCGACCTTACAGCACTATATACCTCCGTATCAAGTCACTGACTATGAACGACGAGGTGCTGAAAGGCCGCGAGTTTGAGGACTATGTGTTGGAACTTTTTGATATAGCCCATAACGACAAACTCAGCCTCAAGGAATGGCGAGGCGATAAGTCGCTGCCGGGCATCTATCCAAAAAGCAACAGTGCCCCGGATTTTGTATTTGAGTATGATGGGAAACCGTTTGCCGTGGAGTGCAAATGGCGCAGCCATCTGCCAAAAGACATAGAGAAAGAACTGCTCCCCGCAGCGAGAATGGCATCCTTCCAGCAATTCTCTACTGAACGACGCATGCCCGTCTATTTGCTTCTTGGCATAGGTGGTCTCCCAAACGACCCCGACAACCTATTCTTCAGCTGTATTGATAAAGAATTCTCGGTAGAGACATTAGTCAATAGCGTTATTCCTTCGAAAGATTGCTTGATGGAAAAGATAAGCGGCCTATTCGTAACCGCCAAACACTCTAATCACATGCAAGAACAGAAGGCATGTACCCGAACGCTTACAAACCCTGGAGCGAAGACGACGATGAGTTGTTGACGAAGCAATATAAAGAAGGAACATCCATAAAAGAGCTGATGACAATATTTCAACGCAACCGTGGTGGGATTACCTCACGGATTCGGAAACTTGGATTTAATTAAAAACAAATAACAACAATAACATGAAACGTATTATCTTCCCGCTGGCCATCTTGGCAGCTTTGGTATTCACCTCATGTGCGACCTCGAAGTTCTACTCGCAGGACGCTTCTACGGTTCGTCCTTTGGCTCTTGTGCAGCCTTGCAGCTATCTTACCGACGCCGTCGGTGACTTCGCCACAGATTATTACGAACCGGTGGCGAAGGTCAACAACGCCATCCTCATGGAAACTATTCCTACGCTGGGGTTGCCCATCGAGAAGGTGATTCCTTTTGAATTCAACTGTGCCGACAAATCGGACGCCACAGTCCGCTGGATGCGCCACCTGGCCGACGTCGGTAAGAGCGGCGCCAAGAACATGACTGTCCCCTCCGACCTTCTCGAGGCCGTCAAAGGCAGCGGATGCCGCTATGGTATGGTGCTTTCCGACATAGGATATGTGAAAAATGCACGCCAGTATAATATCGAGAAAGCTATAGAAACGGCTATAAAGATTGCGGATGCGCTCATCAATAACCACATAGAAATCTCGGACGACACCGAAGCTTATCTCAATGGCCTGTTCTCGGTGATTTTCGACGCCCAGACGGGCGAAGTGGTGTGGTTTGGCACTGCTCCCCGCAGCTACAAATTCAACCCGCTAGACGGCGCGGATATGAAGAAACAGCTCACCAAGCTGTATAAAGCATTCCTGTAGGCATCCTGCAACAAATGATGAAAGCCGAGGCCAGCAATGGTCTCGGCTTTCCTGTTTTTAGAAAGGAAATACGGTTGTCTGGAACACAATAATTCCGTACGATTATCGTTATACAAACGATTAATCTATAACAATCTAAAACAATGAAGAAATACAAATGCACCATTTGCAAGTATGAGTACGACCCGGCACAGGGCGACCCTACGCAGGGCATAGCCCCCGGAACACCGTTTGAGCAGCTGCCGGCCGACTGGAAATGTCCGCGCTGCAAGCAGGGCAAGGAGAAATTCGAGCCCATCGAAGAGCCGAAAGCCGCCAACCCTTATGCCGGCACACAGACCGAGAAGAACCTGCACGCCGCCTTTGCCGGCGAGAGCGAGGCCCGCAACAAGTACACCTACTTCGCCTCGAAGGCCAAGAAGGAGGGCTTTGAGCAGATTGCCGCCCTCTTCCTGCAGACCGCCGAGAACGAGAAGGAACACGCCAAGCTGTGGTTCAAGGAGCTGAACGGCATCGGCACCACCGCCGAGAACCTCGCCGCTGCCGCCGCAGGTGAGAACTACGAGTGGACGGATATGTACGAAGGCTTTGCAAAGACCGCTGATGAGGAAGGCTTCCACGAACTGGCCGAACGGTTCCGTGGCGTGGCTGCCATCGAGAAGCACCACGAAGAGCGTTACCGCGCCCTGCTCCACAACGTGGAGGCCAAAGAGGTCTTCGCCAAGAGCGAAGTGAAGGTGTGGGAATGCCGCAACTGCGGCCACATCGTGGTCGGCACCCAAGCCCCCGACGTCTGCCCCGTCTGCAACCACCCCCAAGCCTACTTCGAAATCAACCAGCAGAACTACTGATAGTCTTACGGCATTATAATCGCATGATGTGATATGACAAAGAAGCAGAACTCGACCTCTACGAAAACTCAAGAAAAGCAATTCCAAACTGAAAAGAAGAAGCCCGAAGCAAGGCTAAGCAATGTGGTGAAGCCTGACAATATGAGCCTTGAAGAATGGCAACGCACATTGCGACGGCAGGCAGCGGAACGTGAGATGCTCAATGTTCAGGCCGTGGACGCAACTCTTTGTCCTGGAGAATACCGTGTCACCAATCCCAAAAGCAGAGAGGAGTACAAAGTGGTATTCCGTGCCGAAAATAGCACGTGGAACTATTGTTCGTGCATGGATTTTAAGACCTCCCAGCTAGGCACTTGCAAGCACCTCGAAGCCGTAAAGCTGAAACTGAATGGTCATCCCCATGTAGTTAATACCCCTTCTTACTCATCTGTCTATCTGTCCTATCGTAATGGACGAAAAGTCTCCCTCCGCATTGGGAGCAACCATCGGGAGGAGATGGAACTGCTCGCCAAGCAGTATTTCGACTCTCACAGCCATCTCCGCGAAGAAGCCTTTCCTATCTTTGACCAATTCCTTTCAGCCGCTGCCCATTTCGATTCCGATTTTCGGTGCTACCAAGATGCTATCGACTTTGTCGTTGACCGTCGCGAAAACATCAGGCGATGTAAGCTGGTGGAAGAAAAATACAACAACGAACAACTCGACATCCTTCTCGACACACAACTCTACCCGTACCAAAAAGAGGGTATCCGTTTCGCCGCCAAAGCCGGTCGCGCCATCATCGCTGACGAGATGGGGCTCGGCAAGACCATCCAGGCTATCGGCACCGCTGAGTTGCTCCTTCGCGAAGGCTTTGTGGACAACATCCTCATCGTATGCCCCACATCGCTCAAATACCAGTGGAAACGCGAGATAGAACGTTTCACCCATCGCGAAGTTCTAGTCATCGAAGGTCTCCACACCCGTCGCCTCAAGCAGTACAAGATGCCACAACCATACAAAATAGTCTCATACAACTCTGTCTGCAACGACCTCAAGGTGCTTCGGCGTATGGAGACTGACATGGTTATAATGGACGAGGTGCAGCGGCTGAAAAACTGGGACACACAGATAGCCTGTGCCGCCCGCCACATCAATTCACAATACACCGTGCTGCTTTCGGGCACACCGTTAGAGAATAAACTGGAGGAACTCTACTCCATCGTCGAATTAGCTGACCAATTCGCGCTCGCGCCTTACTACAAGTTCCGCAACGACCATATCCTTTGTGACGAGACAGGTAAGGTCATTGGCTACCAGAACCTCAATACCATTAAGAAGAGGCTTCAACATATCATGATTCGTCGCCGCAAGAGTGATGTACACCTCCAGCTGCCTGGCCGCATGGACCAAAACCTCTTCGTGCCAATGACTAAAGAACAGCGCGAGATGCACGAGGAGTTCAAGTCTGGTGTAGCAGCATTGGTGCTGAAATGGAAGCGCATGCACTTCCTCAGCGAGAAAGACCGCAAGCGACTACTCCTATTGTTGTCACAGATGCGTATGGTGTGCGACAGCACCTTCATCCTTGACCAGCAGTCACGCTACGACACCAAGATTGACGAGCTGATGAACATCCTCGACAGCTATCTCGTTGGGGGCAATGGCAAGGTGGTAGTCTTCAGTGGATGGGAACGCATGACGAGGCTGGTAGCACAAGAGCTAACGCAACGTGGCGTTAGGTTTGAATATCTTCATGGCGGCATCCCCTCGGCCAAACGAAAGGACTTGGTGAACAATTTCACCGACCAGCCCGACAGCCGCGTCTTCCTCAGCACCGATGCGGGCAGCACCGGACTCAACCTACAGGCAGCATCGCTCATCGTCAACCTCGACCTGCCGTGGAATCCCGCCGTTCTGGAGCAGCGCATTGCCCGCATCTACCGCATCGGCCAGCAACGCAACATACAGGTCATCAATCTAGTGTCAGCCGACAGCTTCGAAGAACAGATGATTGCGCGCCTCAAGTTCAAATCTTCCCTCTTCGAGGGTGCGTTAGATGGCGGAGAAGACACCATCTTCGCCAACGACGACAAATTCAAGGGCATTATGTCGCTGGTTGCCGACTCTGTGGAAGAGGACACTAGTAGTGGAGTACTCCCGTGTATACCTATGGAAGCACCTGAAGAGACCGAGGTCCCACGCAAAGACCTTACCCCCAGCACACAGACCAGCCTCTTTTCTGAAGTGTCGGGAGAGTCTGACCTGTCTGACCATTCTGACTTGTCCGACAAACCCAGCAGCTCCCCAACTGACCTAATCAATCAAGGAACCACCTTCCTCTCCAACTTGGTGCAAACACTCTCCAGCCCAGAGCAAACCAAACAGCTGCTCGACACGATAGTACATGAAGACCCGGCTACCGGTCAAACATCAATCCGCATCCCTGTACCCGACCGCCAAACTGTCCAAAATCTCTTCTCACTCCTCGGCCAATTCCTTGCGAGTGGGAATAAGAAGTGACGTGTCAGATGGATGAAAACAACAACCATATTCATCTCATTGCACGGATTCAGTTCCTTGAGCAAGAGAATGCCGTGCTCAAGCAAGTCCTCAAAAAGAATGGCATCCCTTTCCCAAATGAGAACGTTTTCGATAAGCCGAACGTAGATGGCAAATCACGCAGTGTTTGCACTATGCCGAGGCGAGAAAACGATGGTTGCGAAGAAACCAACAACAATCCTCCATCAGCCAAGTACCGCCTGTCAGTTCAGGAGAAGCTTGATTTGTTCTCCAGCCTTTTCCGTGGAAGAATGGATGTTTTTGCACGTCGGTGGTACAGTGCATCAACTGGCAAATCTGGCTACCAACCTGTTTGCCACAATGAGTGGACTATCGGAATATGCGACAAGAAGCAGCACAAATGTGCAGAGTGCCCGAACCGTGAGTTCGAACCACTGACATCGGAGCAAATATACCGCCATCTTGAAGGAAAAGACGAACTTGCACGCGATGTAATTGGACTATACCCGATACTTGAGGACAATACATGTTATTTCCTATGTGCAGACTTCGATGACAAAAATTGCGAACATGGTTATCAAAAAGACGTGAGAGCATACACCAGTGTTTGCAAGGATTGGGGTATCCACGTCTCTGTTGAACGCTCTCGTTCAGGCAATGGTGCCCATGCGTGGATTTTTTTTGAGAAACCGATACCAGCATACAAAGCACGCCGATTGGGCAATGCTCTTCTCACAGAAGCCATGCGTCGCGATGGCCGCATCTCATTCAAATCTTACGACCGGTTCTTCCCCAATCAAGACCAACTACCCGTTGGCGGTTTAGGTAATTTGGTAGCACTACCATTGCAGGGACGCGCCCGTCGTGCGGGGAATAGCCTATTTGTCGACGACTCTTTTACCCCATATAAAGACCAGTGGGAGTATCTTCTTTCTGTCAGAAAAATGTCAGAAGAACATATTGATGAACTAATTGCCACTCAAGGTCATCAGCCCGAATTAGGGAATCTTACTAAATCCTCAGAGAAAATGCCCTGGGAATTGCCCCAATCAGAAGAATTGTCACCATCGGATTTCCCAAGCCAAATAATCCTAATAAGAGCAAATGGATTGTATATACCCATACAAGGACTTTCGGCCAAGGTGCTGAACCACTTGAAGCGTATTGCCGCATTTCGTAACCCAGAATTCTATAGCCGTCAAGGCATGCACTTCTCTACCTACAATGTCCCTCGGATAATATCCTGCTCAGAAATTATGGATGATTGGCTGCTCATGCCACGTGGTTGTGAGGATGCAGTTGTTGACTTACTTGAAGACAACGAGATTCCATATCACATAGACGATAAAGTGCAAGTTGGCAACCCCATATCAGTACATTTCAAAGGCACACTCCGCGAAGATCAAGAATATGGACTGAAAAGGTTGCTGGAACACAACAATGGCACATTGTCGGCTACCACTGCCTTTGGAAAAACAGTGACAGCCGCAGGACTGATAGCCAAACGTGGAGTGAACACTCTAATACTTGTACATACCAAAGCCCTTTTAATCCAATGGAAAGAAACGCTTGAACGGTTTCTCGATATAGACTATTCTTTGGACGAACTTACTAGAAAGAAACAGAAAACTTTCTCACCTATAGGGTGCTTATGTACAGGTGAAAACAGTCTTCATGGTGTAATTGATGTCGCCTTGATACAGTCTTGCCTATCTGATGGCGAAACAAAGCCCTTCATCAAAGACTATGGCATGGTGATTGCTGACGAGTGTCACCATGTCTCTTCTGCCAAGTTTGAACAGGTTATGAAAAACGTACAAGCCAAGTATGTCTATGGTCTTACTGCCACCCCAATTCGCAAGGACGGACACCAGCCTATCATCTTCATGCAGTGTGGCCCAATTCGATACAAAGCAGATGCGTTGTCTCAGATGTTGAGTCAAAACTTTACACGACTTCTTATTCCTCGATTCACACAGTTCAACCTATTGACAGATAACAAGAAAAGTTTCACCCAGATACAGGAAGAACTATCAACAAATGAAACACGCAACCTACTGATTTTAGAGGATATCGTCCACAGTTTGCAGCAAGGCAGAACGCCATTGATACTCACAAGCCGGACTTCACATGTCAAGCTTCTTGCAGAACTGCTACAACCTCATTGTAAACATGTCGTCACTCTTTTAGGTTCTGAATCCAACAAGATTAAACGACAGCAAACAGAGAAACTGAAAAGCATTCCGACAACAGAGTCTTTAGCAATTATTGCCACAGGAAAATATATAGGGGAAGGATTTGACTATCCAAGGCTTGACACCCTATTTCTAACAATGCCAGTGTCGTGGAAGGGACTTGTTGCCCAATATGCAGGCCGGTTGCACCGAGACTATGAAGGTAAGGTCGATGTCAGAATATATGATTATGTGGACATCCGAGTCCCATTATGCGAACTGATGTATCGCCGACGATTAAAGGGCTATTCTGCCGTTGGATACCAAGTATGCTCACCTAGCGGAAAAACATCAACAACTGATTCTTTCTTCAATGGTCGTAACTACTTGCAGCCATTCCTCAACGACCTTTTATCAGCAAAACACTCTATAATTATTGCAACACCAAAAATTATAGCCTCCAAGACGTCTAAAGTTTTACAAACATTAGTGGAGTTAATGCGCAGTGGCATTGAGGTAGCTATCACAACCCAAGATGTAAGCACTGAAATAGTAGAACATCTGCCTTTGACACTCGCTCCTATACAACCTTGCAACTTTGTCGTGATAGACCGAACCCTCATCTGGTACGGTGACATCCATTTCCTTGGGTATAGTACAGAATCTTCTACCGCTATCCGATTGGACGATTCCGCCCTAGCCGAAGAGTTGCTACAACTATATTCGTCAACAAGAAAAGCATATATATAATTGTTTATCATACAAAAACATGAAACTTAGAGAAGTAAAGAATGAACTGTTAGTCGGGCTGACCCCTTTCGCTGCCACTAATGGATTTAAAATAAGTAAAGGGCAATTTTTGATGAACAAAAAGACCTTGATGGGATCTGCTACAATTTCATTCGAACATCTGTCGGGCGTGGACAATATACAAATACAACCTTATGTTGAGATAAAGATAAATGCTATTCACAATATATGTGAAAAACATGGATTTAACCTTAACTACACGGCTTTTATTAATTTATTCGTTTTGGAGTCCGTCTTTAATAATACTTATACAAGTGATACGCAATGGAAACTACAAATTAATCAAAAAGAAAGATTTTCAGTACACTCAATACTGGATATTAGTAAAATTATTAAACAACTAATCCCGATGCTTGACAATGCAATCAACTATATCAATACCAATTCTTGTGTAGAGTCAATAGACAAAATGTATAATATAAATCCACTGTATGAGTCCAACCCTAATTGTTCAGGGATGGATACTCATTGTATTATAGGTTTAATAGCATCGAAACTTTACAATAATAACTATGCTCACATTAGAGAACTTTATTCAAATACCGTTAAATGTCGTGATTTTTTGGAAAGTACTAAACGCTCTTTTTTTTCCATTAGAGCTTTTCTCGATGAGATGGACTGATTTTGCCCCGTCGCAGCGAAAGTTCTCAGTTGCCCCGTCGCAGCAGAAGTTCTCAATTGCGGCAGATTTGTAATCTGACGCAAAATAATATAAGGACCTGCAATACGGAATACAATAATCTTTATCCAATTACCCAGAAGACGCAACGAAAGCAATAGAGGTTGCCATTGAACTATAATACGCCCAATGCCTTCAACAATTCTTAGATTACAATCACATATACGAAAACCAAAATAATCACGTTATCAAAAAACAAGTAATATGACAGACCCGAAACAACTGTTGTAGAACTGGAATTTGTGGCCTTCTGTATCGAACGGTACAGCAAATAAAGAGGAAGGAGCATCTGTTTCGTCATAAAGATTAATATCACCCCGAGGGCGAGACTAACCATCTCGCCTGTGTTTATTTCCCTTGGCAAAAATAGGAACCACCTTAAGATAACAATTCCTCCGTTTCAAAAATATTATGTATCTTTGCATCTAAATAAATAGGAAAAATCATCAATTTTTCCCATATTTTTAGAGTGGAATAATGAAACTTAAAGAACGAATTATCAGAAGAAAAGAAGGGACAATTCTTTTTCGTGACTTCTTTGATGAGTATAACGACGAATATGTAGGAAATGTTTGTTCTGAACTTGTCAAGGAGGGAACTTTGATACGTCTTTCGCAAGGGATATACTATAAACCTATTAAAACTCGGTTGGGCATACTGTTCCCTAAGGTGGAGGAGGTGATAGGTGTTATTGCCAAGCGTGACAATGCTGTTATTCTGCCTACGGGCAATACGGCATTACACCACCTTGGACTGACAACACAAGTCCCCACCAACTATGAGTTTTTGACCAACGGGGCTGCACGGAAGCTCCAAGTGGGTAACCATACTATCACACTGAAACACGGTGTCGCAAACAATTTTGCTTTCAAAGGCAAACTGATGCCTGTGTTGCACCAAGCATTAAGGGCTATCGGGAAAGATAATATCACACAAGAAATGTTAGGGCAAATCGCCCTGCTTTTGAAAACGTCACCCGAACCGAAGACGTTTCAGCACGACCTCGCCATCATGTCCAAATGGGAGCAGGACATTATCAACAAACTAAACACGCTTCACAATGAGTCTGTGGATTAATAGCACGAAAGAGGAACGGCTCGTAATGCTGCAACAGGTAGCCGCCAGAATGAAATTCGCTGACAGTGCAGCCGAGAAAGATTGGTGGGTAACGCTTACGCTGAAGGCTATTTTTATGATGCCGATAGGAAAGTATATGTTGTTCAAAGGCGGCACGAGCCTCAGTAAGGGGTGGTACATTATTTCAAGGTTCTCAGAGGACATTGACCTTATCCTGTCAAGGAAGTTTTTCGCCGACGTGAAACACCTGCCTTGCGCCGCTTGTGCGAACAACCAACAAGTGAAGCTTCTTCGCAAGGCATCCCGCGACTATATAGTGTCGGAGTTTTGCACTGCACTCGAAGGGCAACTCAATGCTTTGGGAATACAAGGTTTCAGGCTCAAACCTGTATTAACTAAACCTTTGCCAAATGGAGCCATAGCCCCTATCGACCATGATAGCGACCCGACTGTAATTAAATTGGAATACGATAGCATTGCCGAAAATCGAAACGCTTATGTACAACCAACAGTGAAGATAGAGATTAGCTGCCTTGGTATGGAGGAGCCTTTTGAGGTCAGGCGTATCACTTCT
>JAEEGL010563272.1_pt1 | contig 10501 bp, 1 predicted proteins | sample 9134231 | NCBI WGS metagenome assembly JAEEGL01 (sample SAMN16246548, study PRJNA631951) | gut metagenome | biome: gut microbiome; feature: rumen; material: fiber-attached | host: Bos | place: Iran: Karaj | collected 2018-10 | reverse complement strand
ATTGAATTATTATTTGTTAATAATATATTTTCTGGTTTTAAATCTCTATGACATATTTTTTTTCTGTGAATATATTCTATTGATGATAATATTTGAATATAAAAAAATGATGCTGTTTCTTCATTTAAATAATTTTTTTCTACTATATATGAAAATAATTCATTTTCTGCATATTCCATTATTATATAATAATTTATTTCTGTTTCTATTATTTCATATAATGAAATTATGTTTATGTGATTTAATTTTTTTAAATATTTTATTTCTTTCATTATATTATTTAAATCTTCTTTATCATTTATTTTTGATTTTTCTAAAATTTTTATTGCTACATATTCATTTGTTTGTATGTTTTTTGCTAATTTTACTTTTCCAAATGTCCCTTCTCCTATTGTTTTTATTAATTCATAATTTCCTATTTTTGAGAAAGATTTTCTATATTTTAATTCTGGGTTTTGAAAATTGTCCATATTTTTTTTATTTTTTTTTTAAATTTTTTAAGAGAAAAATATATTTTTAAATCTATATTTTTTATTTTTAAATAAACTATTAATATATTTATCTTTTCTTATTTATTTAATTATAAAATTTAAAATTAATCTAAAAATAACTTAAAAAAATCAATATTTAAAAACCCAAAAAAATTTAAAAAAAAAAATAAAAAAAAATATAATAAATGAAAAAAAATCCCTCCAATTCTCAAAATTCCATTCATTCTTTAAATATATTTCCTAATAAAAACATTATCAAATCTTATATTAATTTCTTAATATTTTCCCTATTCAAACAAAAAAGAAAATCATCATTTAATATAGCATCTGTATTAAAATAGGAATAATAAGGGAATCTCAAATAAAATCAAAAATATAATATTCCTGTTTTAATACAATTGTAAATAATTTAAAAATAACAATTATTTTTTAAAAATGAAAATATAAACATAATTATATTTGCAGATGTCTTTGGTGATGAGGAACAGAATTAGCATGGAAAACATGGATAAATACAATTATTTCAATAATTCAAAAAATGATAAAATTCCAATTTTTAAATATTGTAATGGGAAATCATGACATTATTTTGATGAAAATCTTAATTTTTTTTACAAGAAAAATTTGAATATTTTATGAAAGAAAAACAATTTTTTCATAAAGTAATTAATCATATTTATTTTATAAATTGAGATAATGAAAATAAAGAAAAAGATGATTGTTCAAAACAAATATAAAATGGGAAATAGAACAAATTGAAATTGAAAAAAAGGAAAATCCAAATAATCTAATAATAATAACAACTCATTTAAATCCTAGAAATTAAGATTGGAAGTAATTATTAAGGAAATAATAAAATTTATAATATTTATTTAAAAATTATTCCCAAATTATTAGTTTGAGTGGTCATAGATAATTTTTTCTTTGATGGATGAAAGAAATATTTGGAATGGTGATTATATTATTATTTTAACATAATATGTTTCTTATATTAATTTAGATTTTAATAGAGAAAATTATTAACATACTTAGGAATGAAAATAATAGTACTTTAATTGCAAAACAAAATATTATGGATTAATTAAATAATAAAATTGCGATTAAAAGAATAAGTTTTGGAAACATAAATTTTTTTTCTGATTTTTGGATTATTTACCTATTAAAAAACTATATTTTATATATACTAATCTTATTTGATTAAAATATGTTGTTAAACCTTATTTTAAAATCAATAAAAATGTTTTTTAAAAAATATTTTTATTTACTCACTTTCTATTTATTAAATTTAAACAACTTTACCATCCTGTTAGTATTTATAATTATAAATTAATATTTATAATTCTGATTTTTATCTAATACCTCAATAAGAGCAACAAAAATTAGATTTAGAATCCTAATAGTTTAATTAAAGCAGTTAATAATTTAACTATTATTGCAATTGAATCTTTTAATTTGGAATCTTCTAATAATTTAACTGTGATGATTTTTTATAAATAAAATATATAAATATGTTATATTAATTAAAATAATCTTCTTAATTATTTTCTAATTAAGAATTATATAAATTTATTTATATAATAATTAAATAAAAAATAATGGAAAAATTTTAATAATTTAAGATATAATATTAATAATTATATTTATTATATTTAATATATTTATTTTAAATTATTTTTGTTATATATTGTTAAAACTTAAAATTAAAAAGGAGAAATAAAAACTTTTAATAATTCAATTATAATTCATTTTCAAAATTTTTTTGTTTTGTTTCTCCAATATATTCTTTTGTATCATAATTTTCTGTAATATAAATTAACTCATAATCATAATAAGTAAAAGTGTAATACTTATCTTTACCAAATACTTTACATACTATTGTGTGTTTTTGTTTTTTTAATGTTATTTCTCTTTCATAACTATTAATATGTGGTAATTCCATTATTGCTGATATTTGATAATTATAAGGTTTAATATTATAACCAGATATTGAATTAACTTTATTATTTTTTAAATCATAAATTGTATAATATTGAATTGTTCCATCTCCTAATAATCCATTAATGCTTCCTCCAAATTTTATATTTCCAAAATCATAACTTGCTTCAGCTTTTATATTACAATAAGTATTTAATTCCCCACCAGTTTTCATTTTTTCATATTCTAAATTTGTTCCTAAATTATATGTTCCACCCCAATAAACTTTAATATCAAATATAAAAGAAAGGTAAAATATAGGAATTTTATATTTAAAATTTAATGGACTCGTATTATTTGATAATGAAGAATTAATTTTAGAATAAATTACTTTATTTAAAATATTATTATAAATATAAGTAATTATAATATTGAAATTATTTTCAAATATATTTGTAATTGTATCTTTTGAAAATTCAGTTTGAAATTCTTTTATTATATTAAGTATTTTATTATATTCAATATTTATTTTTTCTTGATGATTTTTAGATATAATTTTAATGTTATTAATATCATTTTCAATTAATTCTTGAAATTTTGATATTATTGTTGGAGGTAAATAATTAATTTGAGATATAATATAATTTAATGGATCTGATATATGATTATTACCATAATCAAGTTTTTGATTAAAAGATAATTTTTGACTTAATAAGGAATTATATTCTGTAGTTGTTTTAATTTTTTCATAAAAATTATTTACATTTTCAGATATATTTTTTAAAGATTTTGTAATTGAAGTATAATTTATTTTAGATATTTTTCTTAATTCTTCTTGTTTAATAAGTCTTCTTATTCTTATATTATTTTCTAAATTATTTTTTATTATTTCTAAAAGTTCTATTACTGAAATATTTTTATATTGATTTTTTACTCTATTAATTATATCACTTTTATTTTCTTGAATTAAATGATATTCTAATATATTTTCACTTATATTATATATTGTTCTATCACTAAAATCAATTATATATTTTAAAAAATTTTTTAAGTTTTCACCTTTATTTTTAATAGATATCATAGTATTTTCAGTATCAAATTCTTTTTCTACTTTTTCTGAGTAAATTTTGAAATTTTTAACTTCTTCTTCAATTTTAGATAATGAATTATTAGATATATTTTCATAATTTTTAGATAAATTTTCTAAAAGTGGTTGTATATAATTTATTATAAAAGGATCATAATATATTGATATATTTTCAAATGAAAAAATATTATTCGTTGGAATAGAATTTAAATCATTTTGATATTTTAATGATAAATCATATAAATTTTGATATATAGTATCATTAATAATTAATTCTTTAGGAAATAATTTTTCAATATTTTGCTTTTTTAAATTCAAATTTGTTTTTAAATCTGTTAAATATTTATTTATTGAATTATTAAAAGATAATATAAATATTCCAATATTTTTTTGTTCTAATACTTTTATTGTATTATTTTTTAATTTTTTAATATTAGATTCAAAATATGTATTTTTAAATACATCATAAACAATTTGATTTAAATTATTTTCTAATATTTTATTTGATTTAATTTTTTCAACATAATAATATGTAATATCATTAGCAATTTTATCATAAATTCCATCAAAATGATAAAAAATAATTTGATTATATAAATAATAAATATTTTTTTCAATATAATTATATAAATCATCGAAATCTTCAATTATTTGATTATAAGTAATTAAGGGAATACTATCAATTTGTTGAAGTAAAGTTACCAAATAATTATACATTTCTTCGATTTTAAAATTAAGTAAATTGAAATATTCTGTTAAATTATCATTTATTATTAATTCAATATGAGTTTGAATAAAAGAATTTCCATATCTATCAGTAAAATAATTTAAAGAATCTTCATAATATTTTTCTATTTTATTTCCAATAAAACTCATAAAAGAAGAAATTTCTTTTTCAATTTCTCTATTACAAATAGATTGAATTAATTCAATAGAATCATTAAAATTATATTTAGAAAAAGTATAATTTAAATTAGGAGTGTGGAAAAAATCTTCATCATAAAGTGAAATATTTTGAATAATATTATTTAAAATTGCATCATTTGATAAAATTTTATTAAATATATTTGTTAAATTATCAGAAGTAATATACATATTTTGAATAAATTCTTTAGTAAAATTTGAAATAATTAAATCATAATTATTAATACTTTGTAATATTCTTAAATTTTTTTCATTAAAATTAAATTTAGAAGATTTTTTATTCAATAATCTTCTTTCTTCATCATAATCTTCATTATCATCATAATCTTCATCTTCACTATCATCAATACATATTGCACATTTTTCATTTTCATATGGATCTAATTCTTCTTCAACACATATATCACATATTTTAATAATCTCCAACTCTTTTTCAATATATTCTGTTTTGTCTTCAACTTCAGGTAATTCTTCTTCTTCAACAAAAATATCACTCAAATTAAAATTAATTGAAGGATTTTCATTTTCTTCTTCTATTGTTTCTTCTTTTTCATGTTCTGGTTCTTCATATATTTTTTCTTCATTTTTATCATTTATTACATTCATTGATTTATCTTTTATTTTTTGTCTAAACCAATAATATTCATTATCTATAAATACATTTAATTCATTATATTTTTCATTTATATATTTTTTCACTCCTGATATATCTATTTTCATATTACTATATTCTTTTTTAAATTTTTTTGTATAATTAAAAAATATTCCATTTGAATAATCAAATATTTTTGGCCAAATTGATTTTATTATTATATCACTTATACTTATATCATATCCTAATAATAAAATTTTATCATTTTTTGAAGAAATTTGTTTTAATATTTCATTCATTTTTAATGCATCTTTCTTCATTATTATTTGTGTTTCATTTATAAATTTATGAATAAAATTGATATTAACACTAAATTTATAATTATTATTCATTAAATCTCTAATTGGATTAAATAACTTTTCTTTAATTTGAAAATAAGTTGTGTTCATATTAGTTTCATTAAAAAGATATTTTTTATTATCTTTTATTAAATTATCTAATTCTTCTTTAAATAATTTCTGAATTTGGTTTTTAAAATTATTAATTGATATTTCAATTGATTCTCTTTGCCATTTAATTATATTAAAACCATTTTTAATAAAATTTTCAAAAATATAATTCATTTTTTCTAAATTCATAATATATTGAGTAAATAATCCTTGAATATCATCATTTATTTTATCAAGAAAAATTCCAATTTTTTCTAAATCTTTTGGATAAATATTTTTTAAATAATTATTAATATCATTTAATATACTATATTCATTTATTGAAACAAATTCTTTAAATAATGATACATAATCTTCTTGTTTGAAATTTTTAAATAAATTAGATTTAATAATAATATCTGAATAATATTTTATAATAGTTAAAGCATTTTTACTTTGATGTATTTTTGTTAAATTTGAATTTTTTATTGTCATATAATTTAAAGGTTTTTCAATATAATTTTTAATAGAACTTTTTACTTTTTGAATAAGTTGTGATAAATTTTGAAGTATTTTATTATTATTATTTATTTGAGATGAAACTAAAAATAAATCATTTGAATTAATTTTTGATTCATTTAAATTATTTAAATCTATAACTTGATTAATTTCGTTTGAAATATATTCATTTGTAAAAAGTTTTTGATATTTATTAGACAATTTAGAATTAATATAATCTTGAATAGATGTAATTATATTAATTCTTGATTCTGTAATTTTATTATCATCAAAAAAAAAAATATTTCTTCTTAAATAATTATAATTATCATATAATATATCTGATACTTTATAATATAAAAATTTTAATATTGTATTTAATTTTGTTATAAGAACTTTATTTAAATCTATTTCAAATTTTTCACCTATATTTATTAATTTATCTTGAATTTGATTTAATCTAAATAAAACTTCATTAGGAACTTGTAAATATTTTTGATAATTTTCATTGAAAAGTGGTTTATAAAATTCATTAGTAATTTTATCTTTTATATTAATTATTGAATAATAGTTAGCTATTAAATTTCCAATATTATCACTTTTAATTTTATGATAATTTTGTTTTAATATTTCATCTCCTAATATTGAATTTATTAAATCTTCAATTTTATTTTTATATTCTATAATTTTTTGATCAAATTTATTTGAGTGAATATATTTATTAAAAATATTTGTTTGTTCATCTTTTACAGATTTATCAATAAATTCAATAATTTTTTCATAATTAAGAATAGTTGGTAAATATCTATCCATAAAATTATTATAAACCTTATTAATTAAATCATCTATTTCTCTTAAATCATGTGATTCAACAATGTTTATATATTTAAATCTTTCATTAACCTGATATCCATAATATTTGTATTGAGTTTTTAATTTTCCACTTTTGTACCATTTTTTTTTTTTCATAAAACAATAATCATCATCCCCACATTCATCAGTTATTGGAACCCAATCAATTTTCCTTAATAAATCATAATTTTTTTTATATAAAGACATGTAATTATTAAGAAATAAATTATATTGTATATCTATATCAAATTTTACTTTATTGTTAAAATTAACTTCACTAATATAACTATTAATTAAATCTTTAACAGTTTGAAGATAATCTAAATAATCAGAAAGAAAATGTAAATTTTCATCTTTATAATAATTTTTTAAATCAATTTTTTGAAAAATCTTTTCATTTAAAGTATTCATTATTTTATCATATATGAAAAAATATTTTTCTTTCATTTTTTTTTCAAAATTTTCTTTGACCCATTTCTGATATTTTTCAATTCTGTCAGAAAATATTTTATATTGATTACTAATGGCATTACCTTTATATTTAAAAGCATTATCGTTTGATGAATAATCATTAACAACTCTTTTAAGATATTGTGTCAATAAATTATGGTTATATTCATCATATTTTTGCATTTTTTGTCTTAATGATTCCATCACATTATAATAATCATTAACTAAAATTTGTAATACTTCTTTTGTTACTTTTTCAATTAAAAAATATGCTAAATCTCCTAATTCTAATCTATATGTTTCTGTTAAATTTAGTTTATGATTATAAAATTTTAATTTTGTTTCTAATATTTCTTCTTTAATATTGCCTAAAATATTATTAGATGCTAATTTCAATTCATTTTCTTTTATTTTTAAAAAATCATCATTTAATTTATATATTAAAAGATAATTTTCATATTTTAAAAAAATATCAAAAAATCTAGTATTTACCATTAATAATAATACATTTTCAATAGAATCTAATTTATCTAAATCTTTCACATATAATTCCATCAATTCAAAATTTTCTATTTGTTCTTTAATATTATTTATTAAATTATTTGATTGCTGATTAATTAAAGATATGTTATTATGAACATAATTGGAAAAATTAGTTCTATATCTTTTATCTTGAATATAGTTATCATTTATATGAGAATAAATAATTTCATTTTGATTATTAATTTCTTCTATAATTGATTTAATAATTTGTTTAAAATTTTCTCTTTCTTCAATTGAAATTCCTTCCTGTAGTACAGGAGAAGAAGTTAAATTATTAATTAATAATTCTAAATTATATAATTCATTTCCTATTAATTTATTTTGATAATTTATTAATGTTTTATTCATTAATTGAACCTTATTTTCAATAGAAGTTAAAACATTTTTTTCAATAATATTTAATAGATCAATTGGTCTTAATAATTTAGTTTGAATATCATAAATTATAGGATCAAAAGTTTTAAAACTTTGAATTATATTATTATAAATATTATTTAAATATTCTGAAAAAATATTTTGAGTTTTAATAATATTATTTTCTATTGATAATAAATAATTTATATATTGATTTCTTATTTCTTCAACCATATTATAAATTAATTCATAGTTTTGTTTTAATAAATTTTTTGAAATATCTTCTAAATTTTTTTTAGTAGTCAATAAATAAGATTCCATTTCTTTAAAAATATTCTTTGATGAGTCAACAAATATTTTTAATATTTTTTTTAAAGGTTCTTTATATAAATTACTTATATCATAAACATTTTCCAATGGTGTTTTTAAATTTTCTAATAATTCTTTTATTTGTTTTGTCCAATCCTTTTTTATAATAATTCTTAAAGATTCAGAAGTTTCATCTAATATTTTTTTAATTTGTTTACTTTCTTTTAAATATCTTGATAAAACTTCATCAGAATTAGTTTTAATAAAATGTTCAAATAATAAATATTCATTTGAACCTAAAGTAAATATTCCTTGTACAATAATTTTACTTGGAGATAAATTTGTTTGAATATTTAGATTTAATTTAATATCAACATCAAATAAATTTGTTGAAAAAATTTCATATGAATAAGAATAATTTCTTGTAAATTTAATATAATCAAAATTAGATAATTTTCTATATTTATTTGTATTACTTAATAATTTAAATGATAAATATTCTTCATTTATATTTGTAGAATAATTTGTATTATTATTTAATTGATTTATTATTTCATTAATTGTAATATTTATTGTTGATAAAACTAATGTTGTTGTTGATGATTCATTAATTATCATTTTAGATATTCCATTTTCAATATTATTTATATTATTATTTTTTTTTTCATTTAAATTATTATTATCATCTTGATTATTTATTAAAATTGCTTGACCAAATGTATTTATTCTAGTTATTTTTTCTATTTCATTATTAATAGTATGATTTGAAATTCTATTAATTGTACTATTGTTCATAGATTTTCCATTAAAATTTAGAAATTCTTTTCTTTCATTTTGAAATTTACTTTCAGAACAACCATTTTCTTTAGATAATAATATTCTTAAATTTGAACTTTGTGAAATATCAGGTATAATTTCATATAATGATTCATTTAATATATTTATCATATTTTCTTTTAATCCTTCAGCAAAATATATTTCTATAATTGTCCCATTTGAATAAAATGAAAAATTCATTATTGGAATATTATATGATAAATTTTCTTCATCCTCTTTTGAACTTTCAGTATATTCTACATTTTCTTCTTCCAAATCTTGGATTATATTTATTCCTCCTTGAGGATAAATATCATTATCATGATAAGTTGTACTATTTAATAATAAAATATTTGCATAATAAATATTATTTCCTGTTTCTTTTAAAATGATATCATAAACATGAAATAAAACATTTGAAATAATTGATATATTATGAGTAATATTCTTTGAATTCATTTCCATTAATATACTTATATTTTTTATTCTTTTATAAACCAAAGTTTCATTTTGTGTATGAGTTATTCTTATTATATTTGATGATTTTACTTCCAAATTTTTATTACTATTTATCATATTATTATTTATAGTTTTATCTACATAATTATTTTCATTATCATTTCTTATGAATCTATTATAATATCTCTTTGTTAAAGCGGATAAAAAAAAACACATAATAATTATAATAAATGATAATAAGTTTCTTAAAATAATATAATTATTTAGTCTTTTTAGCTGAGATAATTTATTTTCTTCAATTTTTTTATTATTTTCTGAGTTTATTTTATTTTTATTTTCATTATTTAATCTTTGATTCTCTATAGTAAACACCTCATTTTCTATCATTTTAATAATATTATAGGATATTTATGAATAGAATAAATATTATTTATAATTAAATTTCATAAAATATATTATTATAGAAAATATCAAAATTTTTTATTGATTTTTTCTTATTAATGATTTAAATGAATATATTTATCAATATATATCAGTATTTTGAACTTTTAGTTGTTACAATTAAAAATTATTTGAAAAATTCAAAACTCGAAAAAATATAAAATAGATTTTAATTGTCTATTTTTTATTTTTTTAATTATAGTTAAAAATTAATTTAAATATAATTTATTATACTTAATTTTAATTAATAATTGGTAAATTTATAGAATAATGTAAAATGTTGGAATTTCATTGGGGATTGGGGATTGGGGATTGGGGATTGGGCCCAATCCCCAATCCCCAT
>JAEEGL010285968.1_pt1 | contig 10501 bp, 3 predicted proteins | sample 9134231 | NCBI WGS metagenome assembly JAEEGL01 (sample SAMN16246548, study PRJNA631951) | gut metagenome | biome: gut microbiome; feature: rumen; material: fiber-attached | host: Bos | place: Iran: Karaj | collected 2018-10 | reverse complement strand
TTCAAGACCGAACGGAAAGCTCGTTCTCGTTACAGCCATTACGCCGACTCCCGCCGGTGAGGGAAAGACAACGACAACCGTCGGCTTAGGCGACGCTCTGAGCCGTATCGGCAAAAACGTGATGATTGCTCTCCGCGAGCCGTCTCTCGGTCCAGTTTTCGGAGTTAAGGGCGGCGCTGCCGGCGGCGGATATGCTCAGGTGATCCCGATGGAGGATATCAACCTCCACTTTACCGGCGACTTTCATGCAATCGGCGCTGCGAACAATCTGCTTGCGGCTATGATAGACAACCATATATACCAGGGCAACGAGCTCTGCATCGACCCGAAGCGCATTACCTGGCGCCGCTGCGTCGATATGAACGACAGGCAGCTACGCAACGTGGTTGACGGTCTCGGCGGAAGAACGAACGGAGTTCCACGCGAGGACGGCTACGATATAACCGTCGCAAGCGAGATAATGGCCGTTTTCTGCCTTTCAAGCGATATTACCGACCTCAAGCGCCGCCTTGCAAATATTATCATAGGCTATACCTACGATGGCGCGCCGGTCACTGCCGGAGACTTAAAGGCTGAGGGCGCGATGACCGCTCTTCTTAAGGACGCGCTCAAGCCTAATCTCGTTCAGACTCTCGAGCATACTCCCGCCTTCGTGCACGGCGGACCCTTTGCGAATATCGCCCATGGCTGCAACAGCGTGATTGCAACAAGAATGGCGCTCAAGCTGGGCGACTACTGCGTTACCGAGGCGGGCTTCGGCGCTGACCTCGGAGCTGAGAAATTCCTCGATATTAAGTGCCGTGCAGCCGGACTGAAGCCTTCCGCAGTCGTTATCGTCGCAACTATCAGAGCGCTTAAAATGCACGGCGGACTCGATAAGAAGGAGCTCGGCACTGAGGACCTTGCCGCGCTCGAGAAGGGGCTTCCAAATCTTTTAAGGCACGTTGAGAATATTACAAAGGTCTACGGGCTTCCCGCCGTTGTCGCAATAAACCGCTTCCCGCTCGATACCGAGGCGGAGATCGAGCTCGTCCGCTCAAAATGCTCCGAGCTCGGTGTTAACGTCGCTCTCAGCGAGGTCTGGGCAAAAGGCGGCGAAGGCGGAGTTGAGCTTGCAAACGAGGTCGTCCGCCTCTGCGAAGAGCCCTCAGATTTCAGTTTTTCCTATGAGCTTGACCTCGGGATTAAGGAAAAGATAGAGGCTATTGCCAAAAAGATATACCACGCCGACGGAGTAGACCTCACTGGAACTGCTCCGCGTGAGCTCAAGGAGCTTGAAAAGCTCGGCTTTGCCGGACTTCCCGTATGCATGGCAAAGACTCAGTACAGCTTTTCCGATAACCAGAAGCTTCTCGGCGCTCCCGACGGATTCCGGATATCCGTTCGCAAGCTGAAGGTGTCTGCGGGTGCGGAATTTATCGTTGCTCTTACAGGCGATATTATGACGATGCCAGGACTTCCGAAAAAGCCCGCGGCAGAGAATATCGACGTTGACGAAAACGGCGTAATCAGCGGCCTGTTCTAATAATATGATGAGAGAGTATTCTTTAGACGAATTTGCCGCGTGCCTTGCGGCAAAGCAGCCTGTGCCGGGAGGCGGCGGAGCAGCAGCGCTGTGCGGCGCTCTCGCAGCCGCTCTCGGCTCAATGGTGGCAAACTATACGCTCGGGAAAAAGAAATATGCAGATCATGAGGCTGAGATAACCGCGCTCCTGGATGAGTGCGGCAGCCTCAGTGCGCGATTCCTTGAGCTTATCGAGGAGGATGCTGAGGCTTTTGAGCCGCTGAGCAGTGCCTACGGCATTTCAAAGGATGATCCGGGCAGGGACGAGAAGCTGGAAAGATGCCTTAACTCCGCCGCTCGCGTTCCGCTCGAAATCGCAAAGCTTGCGGCGAGGACCATAGAGATTTCCTCTGTCCTTGCTAAGAAGGGAAGCGTCCTTATGATATCCGACGCGGGCTGTGCCGCGCAGCTGGCTTTTTCTGCTCTTAATTGCGCCGCCCTGAACGTTAAAGTCAACACTCGGCTTATGAAGAACAGGGAAGAGGCTGAGAAGCTTAACTCTCAGCTCGCTGAGCTTGGAGGATACGAAGCCTCTGCAAAGGAAATATACGCTTCGGTTTACACCCGACTCAGCGACAGATAAGCCAATTACGAAAAAAACGAAAATTGGTATTGACAAAAGGATTTTTTCTGTTATAATCAATTACGCTCTTCGCGGGAGTGCTGGAATAGGTAGACAGGCACGTTTGAGGGGCGTGTGTCAATAGGCGTGTGAGTTCAAGTCTCATCTCCCGCACCAAAAACCGTTCACCCAATCGGGTGAGCGGTTTTTTTGCGTGCTTAGGTATGAATATATAAAAAATCGGCAAAGCAATAAACTTTGCCGAAAAAACTATTGACATATGAATTCTATACTGGTAAAATAAAGTGATTTTGTGCCACCTGTGCGCTAATCTCCTTTATAACTGAGCATAGTATAACACAAAATCACAGAAAATCAAGTACAATACCGGAAAATGATGCAACTGCACCGGGCGTATCTTTTTCCGCAAGATTATTTAAGGAGTGAAGCCAATTGCCTAAGGACGTATGGTATGGCAAAACGCTGAGAAAGAGCTTTGCCAAATCGGTTGAGATTCAGGACATGCCCGATCTTCTTGAGATCCAGAGAGATTCCTACAAGTGGTTTTTGGAGACGGGTCTTCGCGACGTCTTCAAGGACGTCGCTGCGATCACCGACTACAGCGGAAATCTTGAGCTCAGCTTTTTGGACTACAAGATGGACGATCCTCCCAAGTATTCCGTTGAGGAGTGCAAGGCGAGAGACGCAACGTACGCAGCCCCTCTCAAGGTCAGCGTATGTCTCCGCAATAAGGAGACCGAGGAGATAAAGGAGCAGGAGATCTTCATGGGAGATTTCCCGCTGATGACTGACGGCGGCACCTTCGTAATAAACGGCGCTGAGCGCGTTGTCGTATCGCAGATCGTCCGTTCTCCCGGAGTGTACTATGAAAAGAACGTCGATAAGACCAATCAGCCTGTTTATGCCACTACCGTCATACCCTACAGAGGCGCATGGCTCGAATATGAGACCGACTCTCAGGATATGTTCAACGTCCGGATCGACAAGAACCGCAAACTCCCGATAACTTGCTTCCTCCGCGCCATAGGCAGAAGGACGGAGGAGCCCTATACGTGGCTCAGCATGTCCGGAGCGGAAGTCGGCTGCGTTACCAACGACCAGCTTAAGGAAGTGTTCGGCGAGGACGAGCGCATAGTATCCACTATCGACAAGGACGGCTGCATCAGCCGCGAGGATTCTCTCATGGAGATCTACCGCAGGCTTCGCCCGGGCGATCCTCCCACCGTCGATTCCGCTGAGACTCTCATCTTCAATCTCTTTTTCGATCCGAGAAGGTACGACATCTCAACTGCCGGACGATATAAATATAATAAAAAGCTCGCAGTATGGTCGAGACTGGTCGGTAAGCAGCTCACAAGACCGATAGCCGATCTTATGACAGGAGAGCTCATAGCCGACGCGGGGGAGACGCTTACCCGCGACAGGGCGGAGGAGCTTGACAGGCTCGGAGTGCTCGAGGCCTATATCAAGGGCGAAAGCGGTAAGGAAGTTAAATGCTTCGGCAATGGAATGGTCTGGCTTGACCGCTTCGTTAGTTTTGATCCCAAGGAAGTCGGCATTAAGGAGAGAGTACGCTGGATCGTCCTGAAGGGACTTCTTGAAAACTATTCCGGCGACGAGCTAAAGGAAGCCGTTCGTATGAACGTCGACGACCTCGTTCCCAAGTTCATTATCCCGGACGATATCTACGCTACAGTCAATTATCTCGGAAACCTTGCCCACGGTGCGGGCGAGGCGGACGACATAGACCATCTCGGAAACCGCCGTATGCGTTCTGTCGGCGAGCTGCTTCAGAACCAGTTCAGAGTCGGCTTCTCCAGAATGGAGCGAGTGATCCGCGAGCGCATGACGCTTCAGGATCTCGACGTCGTTACGCCACAGAGCCTTATAAATATCCGCCCCGTGACTGCGGCGATCAAGGAGTTCTTTGGCTCCAGCCCGCTCTCACAGTTTATGGATCAGACGAATCCGCTCGCGGAGCTTACTCATAAGCGCAGGCTTTCCGCTCTCGGCCCCGGCGGCCTTTCACGTGACCGCGCATCCTTCGACGTCCGCGACGTTCACTACAGCCACTACGGCCGTATGTGCCCGATAGAGACGCCCGAAGGACCCAACGTCGGACTTATCTCTTACCTTGCTTCCTATGCGAAGGTCAATGAGTACGGTTTCATGATCGCGCCTTTCCGCAAGGTCGATAAGGAAACCGGAAGAGTGACCGACCACGTTGACTATCTCACCGCCGATCAGGAGGATCGTTTCGTCGTCGCTCAGGCGACCGAGCCTCTCGACGAGAACGGCTGCTTTGCAAATCAGAGAGTCGTATGCCGTCACCGCGACGAGATAGTCGAGGTCGAGAAGAGCCGGGTAGACTACGTCGATATTTCGCCGAGAATGATGGTATCGGTCGCTTCCGCGATGATACCCTTCCTTGAGAACGACGACGGAAACCGCGCGCTGATGGGCGCGAACATGCAGCGCCAGGCAGTACCTCTGCTCACGACGGAGGCGGCAATAGTCGCCACGGGCATTGAGCACAAGTGCGCTGTCGATTCGGCTGTCGTCGTAGTAGCCGATGGCGACGGCGTTGTTACCTACGTTGACGCCACGACGATAACGGTCAAATATGATTCCGGTGATATTAAGGACTATCACCTTATAAAATTCGCAAGATCCAACCAGGGAACCTGCATTAACCAGCGCCCTGCCGTTCAGGTAGGCGAGAGAGTATCCTATAAATCCGTCCTTGCAGACGGTCCCGCAACGTCCAACGGCGAGATAAGCCTCGGAAAGAACCTCCTCGTCGGATTTACGACTTGGGAAGGATATAACTACGAGGACGCTATCCTCCTAAACGAGCGCCTTGCTATGGAGGACGTGTTTACCTCCATCCATATCGAGGAGCACGAGATCGACGCCCGCGACACCAAGCTCGGACCCGAGGAGATCACCCGCGATATCCCCGGAGTCAGCGAGGACAGCCTCAAGTACCTCGATGAGCGCGGAATCATCTCCATAGGAGCGGAGGTCCACGCAGGCGATATCCTCGTCGGCAAGGTCACTCCAAAGGGCGAGACCGACCTAACCGCGGAGGAGAGGCTGCTTAGAGCCATCTTCGGCGAAAAGGCGAGAGAGGTCCGCGACACCTCGCTCAAGGTGCCTCACGGCGAGAGCGGCATCGTAGTCGACGTTAAGGTTTTCACCCGTGAAAACGGCGACGAGCTCAGCCCGAGCGTAAACGAGGTCGTCAGAGTCTATATCGCACAGAAACGCAAGATATCCGTAGGAGATAAGATGGCGGGCCGCCACGGAAATAAGGGCGTTGTTTCCCGCATCCTTCCGAAAGAAGATATGCCGTATCTACCCGACGGCACTCCGCTCGACATAGTGCTGAATCCCCTCGGCGTACCTTCCCGTATGAATATCGGACAGGTTCTCGAGGTACACCTCGGCTATGCCGCTCAGGCTCTCGGCTGGAAGGTCGCGACTCCGATCTTCAACGGAGCAAAGGAGTCTGAGATCCGCGAGCTTCTCGGCCAGGCGGGACTCCGTACCGACGGAAAGAGCGTAGTATACGACGGGCGTACCGGAGAGGCGTTCGACAATCCGATAACCGTAGGCTACGTTTACTTCTTAAAGCTCCATCACCTTGTCGACGATAAGATCCACGCGCGCTCTACCGGTCCTTACAGCCTTGTAACTCAGCAGCCTCTCGGCGGTAAGGCTCAGTTCGGCGGTCAGAGATTCGGAGAAATGGAGGTTTGGGCCCTTGAGGCTTACGGCGCAGCCTATACCCTCCAGGAGATACTGACCGTAAAGTCCGACGATGTTACCGGCCGTGTCAGAACCTACGAGGCGATAGTTAAGGGACACAACATACCCAAGCCGGGCGTTCCCGAGTCGTTCAAGGTACTCGTAAAGGAACTCCAGTCGCTCTGCCTTGATATCAAAGTGCTCGATAAGGACGGACAGGAAATTGAGCTACGCGACGATGAAGACGACGAATACGCCGGCGGCTTCAGAAGCGTCGAAAATGAGAATTTCTCTTCCGATGACCGCGAGTTCCACTCCGCAGGTTATTCCACCGGTATGGCGGAGGATATCATGAGCGGCAACTACGGCTCTGAGGCAGAGGATGACGACGATGAGTTCTCATCTGATTACGACGATTACAGCGAGCCGTCTGATTATGATTTAGCACAGGAGGAGGAATAAGAGATGAGCTACACACCGTTTGACGCCATTCAGATCGGAATTGCTTCTCCGGAAATGATAAGAGAGTGGTCTTTCGGCGAGGTCAAAAAGCCGGAGACCATCAACTACCGCACCCTCAAGCCTGAGCGCGACGGACTGTTCTGCGAAAGAATTTTCGGGCCGACGAAGGACTGGGAATGCCACTGCGGAAAGTATAAAAAGATCCGCTTCAAGGGCAAAGTCTGCGAGCGCTGCGGAGTTGAGGTCACAAGATCGAAGGTGCGCCGCGAGCGCATGGGTCATATCGACCTTGCCGTTCCCGTATCCCACATCTGGTATTTCAAGGGTATCCCATCCAGAATGGGCCTCATCCTTGACCTTACCCCGCGCATTCTTGAAAAAGTTCTCTATTTCGCGAGCTATATTGTAACCGATCCGGGCGATACGCCTCTTCAAAAGAACCAGCTTCTCACAGAGAAGGAATACCGCGATATGCGCGAGAAGTATGAAAACGACTTCGACGCCGGAATGGGCGCAGAGGCGATAAAAAAGCTTCTCCATGAGATCGACTGCGAGAAGCTCTCACGCGAGCTCCGCGATGAGCTTAAAAACGCGTCAGGTCAGAAAAAGGCGAAGATAGTAAAGCGCCTTGAGGTCGTAGAGAGCTTCTATAAGAGCGGCAATAAGCCCGAGTGGATGATAATCGACGTTCTGCCCGTTATCCCGCCGGAGATACGTCCTATGGTCCAGCTCGACGGCGGACGCTTCGCCACCTCCGATCTTAACGATCTTTACAGAAGAGTAATAAACAGGAACAACCGCCTTAAGAGGCTGATGGAGCTCCACGCGCCAGATATCATAGTCAGAAACGAAAAGCGTATGCTCCAGGAGGCCGTCGACGCTCTTATGGATAACGGAAGAAGAGGACGTGCGGTCACAGGAGCAAATTCCAGAGCTCTCAAGTCCCTCTCCGATATGCTGAAGGGCAAGCAGGGGCGCTTCCGTCAGAATCTTCTAGGAAAGCGCGTCGACTATTCGGGACGTTCCGTTATAGTTGTCGGACCTGACCTTAAGCTCTTCCAGTGCGGTGTCCCGAAGGAAATGGCAATCGAGCTTTTCAGACCCTTCGTTATGAAGAAGCTCGTTGAGGACGGAGTTGCGAACAATATCAAATCCGCCAAAAAGAAGGTCGACAAGGGCTCTGCCGAGGTCTGGGACGCTCTTGACGTAGTAATCAAGGAGCATCCAGTCCTTCTCAACCGTGCGCCTACTCTTCACAGACTCGGTATCCAGGCCTTCGAGCCCATCCTCGTTGAGGGTCGCGCTCTGAGACTTCACCCGCTCGTCTGTACAGCGTTCAACGCAGACTTCGACGGCGACCAGATGGCTATACACGTTCCGCTCTCAGCGGAGGCGCAGGCCGAGGCAAGAATACTCATGCTTTCCGCCAACAACCTTCTCCATCCGCGTGACGGACTGCCTGTTACGATCCCGACTCAGGATATGATCCTCGGTTCCTATTACCTCACTCTCGTGAGAGAGGAGAAGGGAGCTGGCAAGGCGTTCAGGAACGTTGAGGAGGCTCTGATGGCATATCAGGTCGGCGACGTGGGAATGCACGCGCCCATCAAGGTGCGTATGTTCCGCGAGGTCGACGGAGTAACCCGCTCCGGCATAATCGAAACGACGGTTGGACGCATTATTTTCAATAACCCGATCCCTCAGGATCTCGGCTTTGTCGACAGAACAGATCCCGAACACGAATTTGACCTTGAGATCAGCTACCGCGTCGGCAAGAAGCAGCTTGGACCCATAATCGACCGCTGTATTGAGAAGCACGGCTTTGCAACAAGCGTCGAGATGCTGGACAATATCAAGGCTCAGGGCTATAAATACTCCACTATCAGCGGAATTACGATCAACGTGACCGATATGACCGTCCCTGAAGAGAAAAAGAAGCTCATCAGCGAGACAGAAAAGCTCGTAGTTGATATCGAAACGAAATACCGCCGCGGCTTTATAACAAACGACGAGCGTTACCGCAACGTCGTACAGGCGTGGGAGAAAACAACGAAGGATGTTACCTCCGCCCTTGAGAGCTGCCTCGACGAGTTCAACCCGATCTTCATGATGGCCAACTCCGGAGCCCGCGGCTCCATGGCTCAGATCCGTCAGCTATCCGGTATGCGCGGTCTTATGGCGAACACTGCCGGTAAAACGATTGAGATACCGGTAAAGAGTAACTTCCGTGAGGGACTTTCTGTCCTCGAGTATTTCACCTCAGCCCGCGGCGCCCGTAAGGGTCTTGCTGACACGGCTCTTCGTACCGCCGACTCCGGATACCTTACCAGACGTATGGTCGACGTTTCTCAGGACGTAATAATCCGTGAGCGCGACTGCGGAACTCACGACGGAATCTGGGCTTACGAGAAGCTTGAAAACGGTCAGGTCGTAGAGGCTTTCAAGGATGCGATCCACGGCCGTTATCCCACTGAGGATATAGTAGATCAAGCGACAGGCGAGGTGCTTTTCTCAAGAGATGAGATGCTGACCCACTCCGCAGCCGCTGTTCTGCAGGCGCACGGCATTGACAAGGTAAGAGTCCGCAGCGTTCTCACCTGCGAGGCGAGAAGCGGCGTCTGCGCCAAGTGCTACGGTATGAACCTTGCAACAGGCATCACCGTAAACGAGGGCGAGGCGGTCGGCGTTATCGCAGCTCAGTCCATCGGAGAGCCGGGCACTCAGCTTACCATGCGTACCTTCCACACCGGCGGCGTTGCCGGAGGTGAGGCGGGCGTTGAGATAACTCAGGGTCTTCCCCGTGTCGAGGAGCTTTTCGAGGCCAGAAAGCCGAAGAGGGCAGCTACCATCGCCGAGATTTCCGGCGTTGCCTCGCTTGAAGAGGCGCATAAGGGCGCGATGATCAACATTACTATCACCAATCCGTCTGACGGCGACGTTAGGATCTATTCCGTCGCACATAACTCCGGTATAAGGGTCAAGAGCGGCGATACCGTCCAGAAGGGCGATATACTCACCGGCGGAGCGCTTAATCCCCATGATCTTCTCAGGATATCGGGTAGAGACGCGCTTCAGGACTACCTTATCGGCGAGGTAAAGCGCGTATACCGTCAGCAGGGTATCGATATAAGCGATAAGCACATTGAGGTTATAGTGCGTCAGATGATGCGCAAGGTCAGGATAGAGGACGCCGGCGACAGCGATCTGCTTTCCGGCTCCGTTGCGGACATTATCGAGCTTCGCGACGAGATCGACAAGCTCCGCGCCAGAGAAGCTGCGGGCGAAACAGACCTTGCCTATCCCGAATATACCCACATCCTTATGGGTATCACGAAGGCGTCGCTCGCAACCGATTCCTGGATGAGCGCTGCTTCATTCCAGGAAACCACCAAGGTCCTTACCGAGGCGGCTACCAAGGGCAAGATCGACAGGCTCATAGGCCTTAAAGAAAACGTAATAATCGGAAAGCTCATACCTGCAGGTTCCGGACTCGATATATATCATCCGGACGACGCAGACGACTATAAGCTCGATGCAAAGTCATCTGCGCCCGCCGAGGAGCTTGACGAGCCGGAGCCCGACGTTGACCTTTCGGCTCTTCTCAAAGCCGGAAACGCGCTTTGATAACCAGGAGTAATCAATATATACCCGCTATACCCGTCTTATTCATTGAATAGGGCGGGTATTTCCATAATGACGGAAAGAAAGCGGCTTTTATTAACGAATTTGTGCCATTAATTTGTATTTTTGTTATTGACGGATCAAATGGATTATGATATTATAACTAACTGTGTGAATGCGTAATGGGATTATTGCGCCTTCAAACAGAGCAGTATTTCAGGAAAGGAGGAAAAAAATGCCGACATTTAACCAGCTCGTTAAGCAGGGAAGAAAGACAGCTGCCTACAAGTCCACTTCTCCGGCTATGCAGAAGGGTCTCAACACTCTCAAGAACGTTGAAACCGATCTCTCCAGCCCCCAGAAGCGCGGCGTTTGCACCGCAGTCCGTACCTCAACCCCCAAGAAGCCGAACTCCGCTCTTCGTAAGATCGCCCGTGTTCGTCTCACAAACGGCTACGAGGTCACCGCTTATATTCCCGGCGTCGGTCACAATCTGCAGGAGCACTCCGTAGTGCTTATCC
>JAEEGL016831257.1_pt1 | contig 10502 bp, 8 predicted proteins | sample 9134231 | NCBI WGS metagenome assembly JAEEGL01 (sample SAMN16246548, study PRJNA631951) | gut metagenome | biome: gut microbiome; feature: rumen; material: fiber-attached | host: Bos | place: Iran: Karaj | collected 2018-10 | reverse complement strand
GATGAATATCAGTTCCGTATTCTCGTAACTCCAGTTGGACCATATTTCAAAGGCGGAGTTAAGCCTATTAAAGTACGTTTGAGCGACCTCGACCGTGCTGCTCCTCACGGAACCGGCGACATCAAGGCTGGCTTGAATTACGCTATGTCTTTGCACAACATTGTAGACGCTCACAAATGCGGCTATGCAGAAAATATGTATCTTGATCCTGCTACTCATACATATCTTGAAGAAACAGGTGGAGCAAACATCATCTTCATTACAAAGGATGGAAAGCTTGTTACTCCTAAATCTGACTCTATTCTTCCTTCAATCACACGCCGCTCGCTTGTAATTGTTGCTAAAGAATACCTCCACATGGAAGTTGAAGAGCGCAAGATTAACAAGAATGAACTTGGAAACTTTGTAGAATGCGGTCTTTGTGGAACTGCAGCTGTTATTTCTCCAGTTGGACAGATTGATGACCACGGAAAATCTATTATCTATAATGGTGGAAAACAGGAAATGGGTCCTAAATTGAAAGAGATTTACGATACACTTACAGGTATCCAAATGGGTCGTCTTCCTGCACCAGAAGGTTGGATCTATACGATTTAAATTGAGACCCTGAAACTAGCTCAGGGTGACTAAAAAGCCTGGCGGTTGTCGAAACTCCCGCAGGCTTTTCTATTTCTATGATTTGAACCGCAAACGAGCAAAGCGAGTTTGTCGGCTTCGTAATTAGTTTGACACGCTTGCCACCAGGCAAGTCGTGTTCATAATTGTAGATAAACGGCAGCGGGCTTGACCCGCTGTCCGCTTTCATCTTATTTTATCTTTCTTAAGAACGCATCTTTAAATCCATAAGACTTAAATCTTTCAAGTACAACCTTATATTCATCCATAGTTACAGGTCCAACAAGAACCTGCTTTGTCTTACCGCCGGCCATTGGCACGATTGTAATAGGATAGTTTGCGCCATACTTGTTGATTACGTCCAGAATATTGTCGTCTGAACCGTAAACTGCAATCTGAATATAATACTTTCCAGACTCCAGGTCATTAAGGCTTGGAACCATGTACTTTTCATAAGAAGTTGCATTTCCGGCAGGCTTTGTTTCTGCAGGGCTTACCGGTGTAATATTTGTAATTGACTGATTGATTGTTGAGCTTGAGAAGTTGATATTTTCATCAAGCGCATCAATATCTGTATCAGAAATTACATCTTCAACCTCATCAGAATCGCTGTCGCTCTCAGGTGGATTTGAATCTACCGGAACAAGAACGATTGCTTCATATTCATCAGTTTCTTCTTCAGGCTCTTCTGCTTCAGCTTCTTCTTCTGGAAGAGCTTCAAGCTCGTCTTCATCAAAGGCCTCTTCTGCAGGAGCTTCTTCTTCGAGTTCTTCAGTCTCTTCTTCAGCAGGAAGTTCATCTAAGGATTCAGCATCAAAGGCTTCTTCATCATAGCCTTCTTCAGCAGGTGCTTCTTCTGAAAGCTCTTCAGCCTCAAAAGATTCTTCTTCAGGCTCTTCGGCTTCAGCTTCTGCTTCTTCTTCAGCAAACTCTTCGTCTGCCTCTTCTTCTATTGTTTCTTCTTCTGCAGGAAGTTCATTCAATTCATCTGCTTCAAAGGCTTCTTCTTCAGCTGCTTCTTCGAGTTCTTCCGGAGCTTCGTCTGTAAACTCTTCAGCTTCAGACTCTTCTTCAAAAGCTTCTTCCTCGTCTACAGTCTCTTCGTCTTCAGCCTCTTCTTCAAGTTCTTCGTCAAAGGCTTCTTCCTCTTCAGCTTCAGCTTCTTCTTCAACCTCTTCCTCATCAAAAGCTTCTTCTTCCTCAGCTTCTTCGTCTTCGAAATCTTCAGCTTCCTCTTCGTCGAAGGCTTCTTCGTCTTCTTCTGCTTCTTCGTCGTCTAAAACAGTTTCTTCTTCAAAATCATCCTCATCTTCAGCCTCAGCAAGAAGAGGAGTTGCAGCAGAATCATCAAAGGCTTCTGTATTTTCCTCTGCACCGATATTCTCAAAGTTGCTGTCATCCCAGTCTTCAATTTCTGCAGCAGACTTGGAAATTACTGCGTTGCCATAAACACGTTCGTCCTGGCCTGAGCGCTTGGTAATTTTTACGATATTGTTTGCGCCCTTATCAATTCCCATTGCATCAGCAGCTTCTGGAGAAAGCATGATTGCAACGCCCTCAGAAGGGTCAAGAGCACCAATTACGAGCAGGTCGATTGTCTGGTCTCCGGCAATATTTGTTACGCTGATTATATCGCCCGGAAGGTAGCCCACTGTTTTTGCGAATAATCCCTGAGGGAAGACTCCTTTATCAACAACAACGGCCCTTCCATCTAAAGAAGGACTGAATGATGCGAACATAAGACAGCCTGCACTTACGACCAGAATCTTAATAATGTTTTTGATTTTATTTTTCATACCCCTACCCATCCTTAGGCTTTATTTGCTTTTAATGCTTTACTGATTTCATTTACCAGATCATCTGATATCTGCACCAGATTATTCTTCTTAGTGCGGTCAATCTTGATATTTTTCATTGATTTAGCCGCAATCTTTTTACCTGTCTTTACAGAAGTGATTGAAAAATCTATCTCGTAAAGATCTGAGCTTTCAGTTAAAGTTTCTTCTGAGCGCTGATAATAAAGCTTAATCTGAATGAAATAATCAGAGTAACCATTAAAGGCATCTCCCTGACCAATTTTATAAAGCTTTTCATCCTGTGCAGATGATTCTGAAATAGCAGCATCAGAATTAGTAACTATATATCCATACTCAAAGAAGTTATTGAGTACAGAATCTTCAATTGTCATTGAATCTTCCGAAACGCTGTCCTTACTGTCGTCGTGCTGTACAATCTGGAAAGAAATCTGATTGGCAAAGCACAGCGAAGCGCAGAAAAACAAAACGGCAAGAATACTAAGTCTTTTAAGTTTCCCCATGAGACACCCCTGTCGGAAGACAATACTCCGACTCTTATTATTTTAATCGGTGAAAAATTAGGATGGGTTTAGATGTTTTTTTCTTACATTGCGAAATTGTTTTTCATGTGATAAAATAGAAGAAAGGGTTGGGAAAATGGAAAAACGTATCTACATCATCGGAGCAGGCTTTGCCGGACAGACCATTGCCGATGATATTAAACGCAAAAAGATTTTCGGAAAAGTAAACGCTTTCATTGATGATAATAAGGATATTATCGGTACTACAATCGACGGCATTCCGGTTTTAGGTCCTATAAGCGGCGTTACATCTATCCTTTCCAATTCTGATTTAGATGAAGCAATCATAGCCATTCCTTCTGCCCCAACCGAGCGAATCCGTGAAATTTACGAAACTCTCACCCAGAATGGTTTTAATCACATAAAAATTCTTCCGGGTATAAGCCAGGTTATTGAAGGCACTGCCCACCTTGTTCAGACCCGAGAAATTGACCCTCTTGATATTCTGGGTCGTACTCCGGTTACCATTTCCCTTAAGGAAAGCCTGGGCTATCTTCGCGGAAAGCGTGTATTTATTACGGGTGCCGGTGGTTCAATCGGTTCGGAGCTTTCACGCCAGCTCTTGAGCGGTGGTGCTGAGCGTCTTTATCTTTTTGGTCACGGTGAAAACTCTATCTGCGGCATTTACCGCGAGCTCAGGCTCTTGCAGGCAGAAGGTGTCGGTGAAAAGGCAACTATTGTTCCTATTATTGGTGATATGCGGGACCGGGAATATGTTGATTATATTATCCGTCAGACCCGCTGTAATGTAATTTTCCACTGTGCAGCCTACAAGCATGTTCCTATGATGGAGGAAAATCAGGTTGCGGCAGTTGAAAACAATGTTTTTGGAACTAAGAATCTTCTGGACGCAGCCCTCAGGCACAAGGTAGACCGCTTTGTTCTGATTTCAACTGATAAGGCTGTGGCTCCGGTTAGTGTTTACGGCGTTTCAAAAATGCTTTGTGAAAAGCTTGTTCTTGATGCGGCAAAAAAAGCCGGAAAGACTGCAGACGGTAAGGAGCAGGCCTTTATGTTTGTGCGCTTCGGAAATGTTCTTGGTAGCCGCGGCTCAATTCTTCCTCTCTTTCAGGACCAGATTAAAACCGGCGGCCCTATTACCGTTACCGACGAAAAAATGGAACGCTTCTTTATGACTATTCCTGAGGCCTGTTCTCTTGTTTTACAGACCGGCGGTGTCGGCGAAAACGGAAAGTCTTATCTTCTTGATATGGGCGAGCCTGTAAAAATCATTGACCTTGCAAAGCAGATAATCAAGTTCTCAGGACTTGAACCTTATAAGGATATTGATATTAAGATTGTGGGAGCCCGCAAGGGAGAACGTCTTATTGAACCTCTCTGGCTTGAAGAAGAGCATCCAACCCCTACAAAATACAAAAAACTTTTACAGCTTGATAATAAAGAATATGATAGCGGCAGGCTTGAAGGACTTTTAAAAGCCCTGCGCCCGATTTGTTTTTACACAGAAGGCTCAGAAGAAAAGTTCCGCGACAAGGTCCTGCTGGTAAAGCTTTTGTGCGACGACTGTGAGAGCCTTCGCAATTTCTATAAAGAAATAAAAACCGACAATCAGCTTAGAACTGATTTACTATAAGTTCGGAATTACATGAGGCAGATATGGCAGAAATTAAGGTACCTTTCCATAAAGCAGCAATAACAAAAGCAGAAGAAGATGCTGTACTCGATGTACTTCGAAGCGGCTGGCTGACTACAGGTAAATATGCACTGGAGTTTGAAAAGAAGTTCTCTGCTGCTGTCAGCGAAGGCGACGAAGCAGCAGGCCGGGCTCCGGTTATCTCTCTTGCCGTAAACTCCAATACCAGTGGAATGATTCTTGCAATGGAAGCCTGCGGGGTTCGCGAAGGTACAGCCGTAATCACAACTCCCTACACCTTTGTTTCAACCGCTGCCTGTGCCCGCCACTTAAATGCCGACGTTTATTTTGCTGATGTTGAAAAAGACACTTACTCCATTGACCCGGATAAAATAGAAGAAATCTTAAAGAAAGATACCCAAGGCCGTATCCGCGCAATTGTTCCTGTTCATATAGCGGGAAACGTCTGCAACATGGAACGCATTCTTGAGCTTGCAAAAAAATATTCAACTCCTCAGCGACGCATCCGTGTAATTGAAGACGCAGCCCATTCCTTCCCTTCTCCAACAAAGCTGGGTTACGCCGGAACCATTGGAGATGCCGGAGTCTTTTCATTTTACGTTACAAAAACCATCACCACCGCAGAAGGCGGTATGGTCTGTACCCGAGACCCGGAGCTTGCCCGCCGCATGACAGTAATGCGCATGCACGGAATGGACCGCACAACCTGGGACCGCTATACTTCGCCACGAGCCAGCTGGGAATACGACATCATTGCACCGGGCTATAAGTTCAACCTGCCAGACGTGCTTGCCGCAATCGGCTGCTGTCAGGTAGACAGAGCCCAGCTTTTTTACGAGCAGAGAAAAAAAATTGTAGAAAAATACAACAAGGCCTTTGAAGCTCTGGACTTTATAAAGCTACCTCCAGATGGTCCGGGCAACAGCTGGCACCTCTACCTTATGCGCATAGTGCCGGAAAAACTCAAAATCAGCCGCGACGAATTCGCAAAAAAAATGCAGGAAGCTGGTCTTGGAATTTCGGTTCACTTTATTCCGATTTTCCATTTTACCTACTGGCGCCAGCTTTACCCTGATTTCACTGCCGAAAATTATCCGAATGCAGAACGTCAGTACTCTACAACAATTTCAATTCCTCTCTTCCCGGATATGACAGACGAGCAGGCTCAGCTTGTAATTGATACAGTTACCAGAATAGGAAAGGATAATGCCCGCTAAGAAAAATGAAGTTAAAAAAATAATGCGTTCTCTTGAAGCTTCGGGCTTTTACAGCGACATGGAAAGAGACTCCTGTCTTTATGCCGCTCTGGTCCGAAGCCCAGCTCCTGCCGGAAAAATCAAAAGCGTAACGGCGCCGGAGCTTCCGGGAGGCTATACCCTTTATACAAGCCGCGACATTCCAGGCTCAAAAACTATTACCGCAAATAAAAGTGTCACAAAAATCTTCGGTTATGGAAACGTTACCTATAGCGGTGAGCCGGTAGGAATTATTTTTGGACCTGATGAAGAAAAGGTTTACCAGCTTCTGGATTCTGTAAACATTACCTTCGACGTTGAAAACCTTGAGTCTGCCCTTAACAATGTAATCAACAAGCAGACAGACGAGGCTGTAAACTTTAAGGAGTTCGTTGAGCAGATTAACGAAATGCCTTCACTTGATACTGTTATTGATAAATCTCATGTTGAAGAAAATCCTAATGTTGAAGTTGCCAGCCGCGAAATAAAATACGGACTTTATAAAAAGCTCGCTCTTGCCCAGGCAGACAAGAAGATTTTTGATTCAGCTGATTTCACATCTACTGACACCTGGAAGGAAAAGCTTCTTACACCAAAATGGCAGGAAACTGAAGGAGCCTTTGCCTACACCGAAGGAAGCAAGCTTCACGTTTTTGCTCCAACCCGCTGGACAGCCTTTACCCAGAAATCTATTGCTGCTGCTCTTGGAATTGAAGAGGAAGCAGTCTTCGTTCATAAAACTAAATCAGCCGGCATCTATCCTTCAGGCCTCGCCCGCACAACTCAGCTTGCCGTTCAGATTGCCGTAGCCGCCTGGCTTTCAAAAAAGCCTGTAAAGCTTGTTCTTTCTCAAAGTGAACAGGAAAACTATATGGTGCCTGGTGTATTAACTGAAATCACCTACACCACCGCCCTTTCAAAAGAAGGTCGTCTTAAAGCTCTCAAGATTTTAATTGATATTGATATAGGCTGCTCAAATCCTTTTGCTCAGGAAATAACTGACCGCATTGCAATTGCCGCTGCCAGCTGGTATAAGCCGGAAAATCTTTACATCTGTGCAAAGGCTCATACTTCAAAAAATCCGCCGACTTCAATTTCCATGCAGATTATTGAGTCCCAGGCCTTCTTTGCAATTGAAAACGAAATTCAAAAAATCTCAAATCTTTCCAATATTTTCCCGGATGAGCTTCGTCTTTTGAACACTGAATCTCCAAGAAGCTTCCCCTTCAACATTCCACTTGGCGATGTTCAGTCCGTAATTCAGACAGCCCTCAAGCAAAGTGATTTCAACCGCAAATATTCTTCCTTCCATATGGATGCCATTGACCGTGCAGAAAAAGACAGTAAGCCTTTCTTTGCCCTGCCTCTTCGCGGAATTGGGGTTGCAACTGCTTACATTCCGTCGGGTTATTATGGCCAGACAAGCTTTTCAAATGAAGCAAAGCTCGAAGTAACTCTCAACGCAGATGAAAAGCTTGTGATTCACGCAATCAAGCCTTCAGAAGTAATTCAGGATATCTGGAAAAGCTCGGCAGCAGAAATCCTTCAGATTTCAAAGCAGAATATTCAAATCAATTCTGATTTCCCTTATAACGAAATGCCTGAGGCACCGGAGGATTCTTACAGCTCAATCAGTATCATGAATGAGCTTGTAAAAAAGTGCTGTACAGACATTCAGAAAAAACGCTTCCATCAGCCTATCCCTATTACTGCAAAAAAAACTTCTTCAATTACAAAATCAAAATGGGATAAGGAAAAGTTTTCGGGAAGTCCTTTTTTCACAACCTCCTTTATTGCAACTGTTGTTGAAGTGGAACTGGACACCTATACCTATAATGAAAAAATCAAAGGCATCTGGGTAACTGTAGACTGCGGGGAGCTTTTTGATGAAGCAGCTGCAGAGCGGGCAATCAGGCTTGAAATTCAGCAGGAGCTCACAATGCTTGTAAAAGGAAAGACTGTTCCCTGCGATGCAATCAATGTAAACTTTATTCAGTCAAATAACCGCTCAGGACAAGTCGGAGGTCTCATTCACAACTCTCTGCCTGCTGCCTTCTCTTCTGCCCTTTCCCTTGCCCTTACAACTCAGCTTACAGAAATCCCGTGTACAGAAGAGCTGCTCTTCCAGCTGATTCAAGACCGAACTAAAGAAAAAAATGATTCAAAGAAATCTGAAGAACAAAAGCAGGAAAATAAAGGAGCGTCAGAATGAAAATCCCAGTAACCCTGAACGGAAGTAAAATAATTCTCGACGCTCACGCCGACGAGTCCTTAATGAAGGTGCTGCATAAAAACGGCTGCCCTTCTGTCAAAAGCGGCTGCAGCTCAGGCTTCTGCGGTGCCTGCACAATTCTGCTGGATGACCGCCCCGCTGCCGCCTGCAAAATCCCGGCTGGAATTGTCCGTGACAGAGATATTGTAACTCTGGATTATTTTGTAAAAACCGAAGAATACTCAACAATCATGAGTGGTTTTCAGAAGGCTGGTATCAAGCTCTGCGGTTACTGTACTGCAGGCAAGGTTTTCTCTGCCTATCAGATTTTGAAAATGCCGAAAATGCCGACACGTCAGGAAATCACAGACTATGTAAAAGCCCTGTCTCCCTGCTGTACCGACCTTGAAACTCTTGTAAACGGTATTATTTATGCAATTCAGATTTCCAACAGACGCCAGAAGAGGAACTAAATGGGAAAGACAATATTATATGCCAAAAATGCAGCAGAGCTCATTAAAATCCTGAGTAACAATCCGGGAACAAAGGTTGTAGGCGGCTGTACCCGAATTGAAAATCTTCCTGATAAATTCATCTCTACTTACGGAATAAAAGATCTTTCGCACATTTCCCGCCATGAGCGTTATATTGATGTTGGCCCGGGGGCTACTCTTTCTGATATTCTTGCGGTCGGACAGACTCACCTTCCGCCTATTATTTATGAAGCCCTCAACTGCATTGCAAATCCACTTATCAGAAACACAGCAACAATCGGCGGCAACATCTGTTCAGAAAACCATAAGCTTACTTTATTCGCTCCTCTGATGGCGCTGGATGCCAAGCTCGAATTCAAAAATCAGACGGAAACAAGAAGTGAAAATATCAGATACTTTAAGGCTGTACCGGAAGGCTTTATTCTTTCCAACATCCGCATTCCTCTGGTAGATGCTGAGCTTTCAATTTTCCGTCGAATTGGTCCTGAACATTCCATTACCCAGCAGTCGGCTTCCTTTGCCTTTCTTGCAGATACTGAAAAGAATACTCTTTTGAATGTGCACCTTGCCTTTGCAGGTCCATTTACTTTCCACAGCAAGGATTTTGAAAACTTTATGAGCGGCCGTCGTCTGCCTCTTACCCAGAAGGATATTTCACAGCTGGAAGAAGCAGTTGCAGAGCAGTTCCAGAAGGCTGCCACCGACCAGATGATTACCGACGTTATGCGCCAGCAGTTCTTTAACCTGGCAAGATACAGCTTCGAGCAGCTTACCTAATAAACATACAGTCCCCGTAGCTGAAGAAGCGATATCTGTTAGCAACGGCGGTCTTGTAGGCTTCCAGGATGTGTTCGCGGCCAGCGAAGGCTGACACCAGCATAATCAGGGTACTTTCCGGTGTGTGGAAGTTTGTAAACATTTTATCAACAACCTTAAACTTAAAGCCCGGGTACATAAAAATGCTTGTCGAGTTTGTTCCAGCACGAACCCATTCATTGTTAGCGCCGACAACTCCACCTTCCTGTTCAATTTTCTGAGCCACACTTTCGAGGGTACGCACGCTGGTTGTACCAACAGCAAGAATCGGACGGCCTTCTGCCTTTGCCTTGTTGATGGCGTCTGCAGTTTCCTTTGGAACTGTATACCATTCTTCATGCATTTTATGATTTTCAATATTTTCTTCGCGAACAGGAAGGAAGGTTCCAAGACCTACATGCAGGGTTACAAAGCGGCGTTCAATTCCCTTTGCGTCCAGACGGGCAAGCATCTCTTGTGTAAAATGAAGGCCCGCTGTAGGACAGGCAGCGCTTCCAGTATCTGTTGCGTAAACATTCTGATAGCGTTCAGAGTCTTCTTCTGTATCGCCACGCTTAATATATGGCGGAAGAGGAATATGACCATTTCGCTCAAACCAGTCTTCATCAATTGCAAAATCAAATTTAAGGGCACGGAATTCAGTTCCGGCATTTCCTTCGTGTTCAACAATCTGGGCAACAGTTCCGTCCGGAAATTTATAATGCATGCCGGGCTTCTGCTTTTTTGCAGACTTTACCATTGTATTCCAGATGCAGCATTCTTTGTCGATTGTATTGAGGAACATGAATTCAGTTTCACGGCCGGTGGTTTCTTTGATTCCGTAAACGCGGGCGCGTCTTACACGGCTGTTATTAAAAATCATGAGAGTGCCGGGCTCAATTAAATCTGGAAGATCATCCATCATGTGATGCTCTACCTCGCCTGTGGCACGATTTAAAAGCATAAGTTTATCCTGCCCGCGTACTCCACTCGGATGCTGCGCAATTAAATCCTCAGGCAGGTCAAAATTAAAATCAGATGTTAACATAGACGCTATACTATCACAAAAAGAATTCTAGAACAACGTACCTTGATTTGAATCTGATGCATGGGATAATCCAAGATGACTATATGCTTTTTCTGTTACCATACGGCCACG
>JAEEGL016697399.1_pt1 | contig 10502 bp, 12 predicted proteins | sample 9134231 | NCBI WGS metagenome assembly JAEEGL01 (sample SAMN16246548, study PRJNA631951) | gut metagenome | biome: gut microbiome; feature: rumen; material: fiber-attached | host: Bos | place: Iran: Karaj | collected 2018-10 | reverse complement strand
TTACTAATAACTCATATTCTGTATTTGTAATTTGTGATTCTTTAAAAAGTGATTTAAATAATGCAATAACCATTTTTGCATAAATTTTTTCTTCATCTTCTTCATTAATTTCAAATATTTTATTATCCATACTATTCCACCTCTATATAATTACCATCAATATAAACAACTTGTTTTAAATAAATTTCAAACTTTGTAAAATCTTTTATTTGATTTGTTTTAATAAAAAAATCAGTTAAATGCTTTTTAACTGATGGTTTGTTATATCCTCCTACAAGCATTACACTTGTATGTCCACTATTTATAATAGTTGCTCTATATGTCTTTCTTTTCATTTTGTTCCTTCTTTCTTAAATCATCTTCCATTTCTTGATCTGCCCATGAAGCCACTTTACATGAGCAAATTGAAAATAATCCTAAAAGTATTAAAAAGATAATTCCTAATATTTTTCCAAACATAATTTCCTCCAATAAAAAAGCACATCTATTGATGTGCATAATTAAAGTTATTAAATACAGTTTTAATTTTTATTTCAAAATAGCTAAGTCCATAGCTAATGCAAATTTTATAATACTACTCTTCTTTATATGCCTGATTCTTTTATCAGCACATTGAAGTTCCTCAGAAATTACTGATTCTGAATTTCCTAAGAAGAACACTCCTTTAAAGTATCTTTGTTCTTCTTCATTAAATGAAGCCAGGACTCTTAATATAGTATCCAAAGTTTGCAAAAATTTTTCTTCTTTCTCAGTTTTCTTAATAACATATGATTCTATAGGAGATGTATTATTAAAGCTTGTCTGAACTTTTATTTCGCTTAGATGTGATGTAATACTTGGTGGAAGCACACTAACATACCTATAATAATCATCTTCGAACCTTGACATATACTCCTTTACTTTAGCATTTGTTTTGAGATAATCATATTTTTCTATGACATCTGTACTTAATAACTTCATTCCAAACCTCCCTATTTGTTAAATAAAAGAAGAGCAGGAAATCTACTAAGATAATTTACTGCTCTTCTTATAACCAATATTCAGATTTTTAGGGTATGAATCCTTATAAATATAAAGTAAGTGAACTAACGATAATTGTAGTAACCCGAGTTGAATGATATTCATATTGACCACCTTCAATCCCTAACAAAATCATTAATTGCCTTCTATAATATCACTTTTTTTATAAAAAGCAATATTTATGCAATAAAAAAATGAATAATTCTTAAATTCATAATTATTCACTTTACTACATTTTACCATAGGGATATAAAAAAGCAATATTCCTTTTCCGTACTTTTCTCGTACCTTATTCGTACCTTTTCCGTACTTTTCTCGTACCTTTGCTATAAACCTGATTTACAAAAACCAATTAATACATTGTAATCTTGGGATTTAAGAACTTCAATTAGTTTCTCATAATAATTAAGTGCTTTTTCAGTATCATCAGTTTTCCATAGTAATAATGGGCTTGCTATTTTATCTTTATTTTTTATATATAAATATATCTCAAATTTTTGATCTAAACTATTGATAATAACACCAGCATAACCATTTAAAAATTCTTGCTGATAAGATTTATATATTTCCTTATTATCACTTTTGTTGGAATCTTTTCGATATTCTAACAGCATATCAATCAAAGTATCTATTTCCATAATTCCACCTCTAAATGCTTCAACAAAATTGAGTTATAAATGCATGATATAAGTTGAACTTTTCTACTTACATATAATAGACTAATTATTAAGATTTGTAAATACAAGAAAAGAAATAGTAATCTATTTCTCTTTTACTTTTAAAATATTATTACAATACAAGTACATATAAACTGCCCTCGATTGAATACATTCAGTTATTTTTCTGTTTGATTTAATAGTTAAAAATTGTTCTGCTTCATTTTCAGTTAACTCTATAAATGAACTTATTTTCAACCATGTTTCATTCTTAATTGTTTCATTGAAACTATAGTTTTCATATTGTAAATATTCATCATAATATGAAGGATAAACTATTTTTTCATTTCTTGGATTGTAAGTATCTAATTTACAATAATAATACTTTTTATTTTTTCTACTTGAATTTGATAAAATAATTCCACCATTAGAATTAATAACATCATCCAAAAATTCATTGCTTGGTTTTCTACCAGTTTTTAAGATCCATATATATCCATTTTTTGCAAAAGATTTTTTAGTTTCTTCTACCGAATCATATTCAAAAAAATTTGATAAACGTAAAAATAAATGTTTGGAATCTTTATTAATCGTATACATAATACTTATTCTCCCATATACTCATAAAATTTTATATCAAATATTTTATTAACTACATTTTTATCAGAATTAACAATTTCTTTCAGCTTTTTAATATTCTTTACAAAATTAGAAAATTTCTTTTGTAATTTTATGTCAGGAACTAGTACATCTAAATTTACTAAATTTCCTACTCTAACACTAGGTTGAGCTGCACTTCTATTTAAATTAATAATTTCTCCTTTAAGCATCAATAATTGGTAATACATAAATTCTGTAGTTACATTTTCTTTAAATCTTAATCCAATTGTATTCTGGATGATAACAGCATTATCATCATCTACAATTCCCATATTTCCAATGCCAGCTCCTACTAATGTTATTAAAAGATCATCTTTTTTTATTCTTTTCCTTATAAATGAATTTAATAGTTTATCATCAATAAATCTATTCGCTAATGTATTATCAATATATTGGTTATTTCCTATCATAAAATTATCAATTATAGGTATACCTGCTTCTGCATAGTATGGCGGATTCTTACCACGATTATCAACAATATCATCAATAACAGTTTCTAATTTGCAATAGTTTTCAGATTCTATTTCATTTCTAAACAAATCATTAAATTTAGATAAAATCATTTTATCTAAAATTTCTAAACATGATTCTCTGTTATTAAGTGCTGAATAAATTTCGTCCATCTTTTTGGAAATAACTTTTTGCTCCAATAAATCTATTTCTTTAACTTCTAGTTTACTATATTCAGATATCCAATATCGCTTATGAGTTGATGCATTAAAATTAATGGATTTCATCAAATAATAAAAATACTTTATATCTGCATTTTCTTTTGCATGAATAATTTTAAGAGCTGAAGACTTCACTTTAAAAGGAAAATCAACAAACTGTATTGAAGTGGTAAAGTCATCAAAAATAATAACTGGCTCTATATCAGCTCTAAAAATTCCTTCTTTTTCATTTGTGTAGCCAAGGATAAAACTTTTTCCTGCAGTTAATACTGGTGTTTCATAATCTTCATTATAATCTTCATTTTCAACAATATATTTAGTTGGCTGTTCGTATTCTAGATAATAATCTAATGTTTTCATTAATTATTATTAATATCCTTTAGTAATTTATTGAATTCAGCTTGATTTTCTTCAAGCTTTTTGAATAGATTATCTAATGAATCGCTACATTCAATCTTGAATTTTTCTTTTTTCTTATACCTATTAATAGATAAGTCACAGCCATTTTCCAATACAACTTTTCTATCTATAGAGAAAATAGAATCACTAAATTCAATACTATTACCATTTTTGTAAGCTAGAATTTTCTCTGTAAGCATCGGTATTTCATTACCGCTAATTGGTTTTCTTTGTGTTGTTAAAGAATAACCATCATTTTTAAGTTCAACGAACAAAATGTCATTTCTTTCTTTTGCTAACTTTTTATCTAGTAATAGAATATTTGTTGAAACACCAGCATAAGGTTGAAATATTCCGCTTGGAAGAGAAATAACACACCATAAACTATTTTCAATTAAATCTTTTCTTACACTTTCAAATCCTTTTTCTGTTTTAAAAACTACACCATCTGGAACTATTATCCCAGCTTTTCCTAATGATGATAAATGGTTAGCAATATAATCAACAAATAATATTTCGGATTTAGATGATTTAATACTAAATTTATTATGTGGAACGATTCCACCTTTTGGTGTCATGAATGGAGGGTTAGCAAGAATGCATTCGAATTTATCTCCCCAACGATCATCCGATGTTAATGTATCATATTCAAACACTTTTGGTTCAGCAGCACCATGTAGAAACATATTCATTTCTGATATTTTTACCATTGAAGGTGCTATATCATATCCACTTATATTATGAAGAATGTTATTTTTTTCATCAAATGTTAAATTTGATTTTCCTTCTTCATCTAAATTCTTATTAAGTATGTACTTATAAGCTGATATTAAGAATCCTGCTGTTCCACATGCTGGATCTAATATTCTATCTTCTTTTGTTGGCTCTACTAATGAAACTATAAAATCTATTATGTGTCTTGGTGTTCTAAACATTCCCAAGTCACCAGATGAACCTAAAATATTTAATAACAATTCATAAGCATCTCCAAGTTGTTCAGAATCCTCATTATAGTCAAAGTTAGAATCAATAATCTTTAAGAAACTTGTTAATGTTTCAGCATCTCTATAAGGTATAGTTGCATTTTTAAATATACTTCTAAATGTATCAGGTAGTGTTGGATTTGAATAAAATTTTTCTAATGCTTCTGAATATAAATTATATCTTTCTTGAGCTCCTATACTGTTACTCATTATTCTTTTCCAACTATATTTTTCATATTCATCAGCAAAGAATGTTGCAACTCCACCCATTTGTAAACTAACTTGATCCATATCATCCATAAACTTATATAGTAAAGCTAAAGTGATTTGATCAACTTGATCATTAGGTAGTGGAACTTTTCCAACTATTGTATCTCTTAAGTCTTTAATTGCCTTTGATATATTTTGTTTTGCCATATATATTAAGACCTCCTTTTATAGTTATCACAATTGATATCATTTTCTGCGACATAATCTTTAATATATTCCAATAAAGGTTTGTTCCTTAATCTGATATCTGAAATTTCTTTTAATTCATCCTTAATTACAGAATTCATTAGCTTTGAGTATTGTTTTGAATAAACGCAATCTCTAACGAACTCATCAACAATATATGCTTCAAAAACAGTTTCAATATTATCAATTTGTTTTCCAGCATATTTTTCTAATTCTTCTTTATTTAATAACTTGAAATTATTAAACTCATCAACTAATTTTTCTTTTTTAGATTTATATCCAGTTAATAACCCTAAAATATTTAAAGCAACTTCTTTAACTGTAATTCTTCTATCAATTCCTAAAGCTTGTTCTAATTTAGGTATATTAAAATATTCTGTAGGTTTATCAAAAACCTTCTCTTTCAAGTACCATTCTAGTTTTTCAATATCTACATCATCTATCATTTGTTGAATGTTAGGATCTTGTTTAACTTTTTCTTCGAACTTTTCATAAAGTTTTCTATCAATTAACATTCCTGTTTCAGGTACTTTTTCTTCTTCGATAGTTAATAAGTAATCTGCACCTTTATTAATAACTGTATCTATTACAGTTGGATCAATTTCTCCACCATTTCCAGATTTAATATATTTAGGTAATGTTAACTTCTCATCATACTTAAACTTAGTTTCAAAGAATTCACATGTTGCGAAAAAGTCAAATATTTTAAATGTAGATTTTTTAATTTTTCTATCCTTAAATTCAAAATCATGAAGTCTTGTTCCTCTTCCTTTCATTTGAATAAAATCTGTAGGACTAAATACTGGTCTCATTAATCCAATATTAATAATATCTGGACAATCATATCCAGTAGTCATCATTGCTACTGTTACAGCAACTCTTGACTTAGAAGTTTCATAATCTTCGTTCCATCTAGAATGTCCATTTAATTTATTGTTAGCAAAATTAATTGTCATTTGTTGTGCATCCATTACATTTGAAGTAATTTGAACAGCAAAATCAGAATTGTATTTCCCTGGAAACATTCTATCAGCTATATCATTTAATATTTCGGCTATTTTTCTTGCATGAGCTTGATTTACACAGAAGATAATACTTTTACCAATTTCGTTAGTTATTGGATCTCTTAAAGCATTCTCCATAAATGTCATACAGAATACTCTATTAGTAGCTTCTGAAAAGAAATCTTTTTCATAATTCTTTTCTGTCATTACTTTTGTTTGTCTACCGTCTTTTGAAGTAACGGTTACTTCAACATCATCACTTGAAGCATCAATTGTTAATCCTTCTTCACTTAATAATTCTGTAGTGATATCAGTTCTAGCATCTACAATTGTTGGACTAACTAGAATACCATCTTTAACTCCATCATTTAAAGTATAACTAAATGTAGGATCACCACTATCACATCCAAAAATATGATATGTATCTAACATTATTCTTCTCTCAAGTTCTCTTGGATCTGTTTCATCAAACTTAACACCCTTAAGATAATTCTTAGGAGTTGCAGTTAATCCTAATTTATATCCTAAGAAATATTCGAAAACTGCTCTACTGTTTCCACCGATACTTCTGTGAGCTTCATCAGAAATAACTAAATCAAAATCAGTTGGAGTAAATATTTTTTGATATTTATTATCGCTTGTAAATGATTGAACTGTACTGATAACAACATCGGCAGAATTCCATGTGTTTTTCTTCTCTTTATATATCTCGACATTTATTCCATCTTTTGCTAAATATTTCTTTAAATCTTTTTTAGCTTGATTTTCGAGTTCGATTCTATCAACTAAGAATAAAACTCTTTTAGCAACCTCACTACGAATAAACATTTTAATTATTCCTGCAGCTGTAAGTGTTTTACCTGTACCAGTTGCCATTTCTAAAAGAAATCTAGTCTTACCATTTATGATACTATTTTTAACTGCTTTAATTGCACCTAATTGATAATCTCTTAACACTCTTAATCCATTATCAATGCAATATTTAAAAATCAAATTATCATCATTAGTTTTCCATGCACTACTTACTTCCAACGATGGATCTTGACTTAATGCTACAAAATATTTGTCAATATTCATAGCAGTAATTGTTTTAGTATCTGAAGTTAGTGCTTTACTTTCTTTCAAACTTTCATAAGTTGGGAAAGTAGTAATCATCTCTGGATTACCTTTTTCTAAATTCCAGAAATAATGAATAGAACCATTTGTTAAAATAACATATTTACATCTTAAAGAATTTGCATATTTTCTTGCTTGTTCTTTTGCTTCCAATGGATGAATTGCATCCTTTTTAGCTTCCACTACAACAAAAGGGAATCCTTGTTCATCTAATAGTAAATAATCAATGAATCCATTCTTTTGTTTCTTTTCTTCTATGTTATCTAAATCTTCTTGTTTAATTTTTACATTTGGCTCTAATTGAATATTTGCGATTCCTTTTTCATTTGGAAAGAATCTCCATCCAGCATCTTCCAATAGTTTATTAATACTAATTCTAGCTAAAGCTTCTTTTTGTAGCACATAAATCACCTCATATTTTCACTCATTAATAATTATACCATATATTTGTCAATTTACACACCGATTTACTAAAGAAAAAGAGCAAATTTTAAATTGCTCTTATAACACTATACTATGATTTTTAATTCATCATCTAACAAGTCGTATTTTAATCCTTCATAATTAAAAATAAAATGATTAAATTCTTGCGAATTGTTTTCTTTTGAAGATATTTCCAACTTAATTTTATGAGGCTCAAAATTGGTTTTTTTGGCTATTAAATCTTGAACATATGATTCTAAATATCTATTCTTCTTATGATATAAATAAATTAACTTTGATATCATGTTATAACCTCCAAACAATTCTTATGATTCTCTTTTCTCGGCTTTATAAAATTCTTCAAATGAATCTTCAAATGTTTTAATTAAATCATGTATGTCCATTCCGTTGTCATTTGTATAGCGATTGCATTCTCCAGGATTTGTTTTGCTAATTAAATCCCATGGGCTTATTAAATCATCATCTTTTTCGATTTTATTTTTAATGAAAATATTTTCATAATCTTTTATGTCATCTTTAAAATATAAAAACAATTCATTATACTTATACTTACCTATTTCATCACCAGTAAAATGATTTCCAATTCCAAATACAACCATTCCATCATTAATCAATATATCACTTGCACCCATTAATATTTTATTCGCAACAGGTTGAGGAATTCCATCTAGGTAATAAACATCATTATGTGTTTCTTCTAAAATTCCAGGTTTTGTTAATGATGGCTTTTTAATTACATTTTCATCATCAACTGAACATGGAACTTCAATAAATAAGAATAATGCAGAATTTTTGTCTTGCATATTAACAAAGTCTTTCATCAATTTTAAAATCTTATTTGCTTCAACATTTGAGCGAATTGAATTTTCTTCAATAGTATATCCTTCTTTTAACCCCTCTGAATTTTTGATCTTGCATCCTTTTACAAATTTAAACATTGATTCACCTCTTTCCATTTATAAAATCATACATTTTTTTATTTAATATTTCATATCGTTTAGCAGTATCTTTATTTTTTCCGCAATACTCTCTTGGTATTTCTTCGTTAGGTTCGTAATCAACATCAATTTCATATAAAGAGAACTGATCAGATGTTAAATCAAAATATAAATTATTGATTTTATTGAAATAATGTGTGCTTCCTCCATCAACTCTTATTTTATGAATAGTTCCACCAAAAATATCATTTACTATCATTGCTGTTATAGCACATTGCCCATATGTTGGATCATAATAATCATCATACTCTTTTTGACAACTAGGATAAGCTGTCTCTCTACAATAACAATTTATTAATATTTTGAATAAATCATCTAAATTATGAATCCCTTTAACTTCTTTTACTGGTTTTATGTCAAATCTATGTTCATTAAAATAATGAATAACTCTATTACTCTTAGTTAAGAATAAACTTTTATCAATTTCAAAAGTGTTAACAAGTTGAAAATTTTTATCATCGAATAGATAATCTTCTTCACTTTCATCGACAATTCTAAATTCTTCTTTAGGTAAAACGCGATAATAATTCTTATTATTAATAAAGCTTAATTCATCTGTTTTTCCAATATACTTGTATTCTTCATAAACTGGCATTTGCACATATTTATCTATCACACTTTGATAAACAGAGATCAATTTGCCTTTTTGTTTTGGTTCTTTAGTTAATCTATCTACATCTGAAACAGGTGTAATATAAAGTCTAGTTCTTGGAGATAAATATTCATATTCTGCATCATACTCTACTATTACATTTAAATCATCTATTACTTCGCAAATACTTCCTATACCATTGGTAGATAAAACTTTTACTCTATCACCCATTTTAAATATTCCGCCTGACATAATATCACCACTCTTCATTTATAATTATATCATAGAAAATGTTAAATTTATTATCGACTTTGTTCCATAAAAAAAGAAGGTGATCTAATTAGACCACCTATTTTCTTAATGTTAAATCTTTTAATGGATTTTCATTATAAATATTAATAATAGTTTTTTCTTCTTTTTCAATTATTTCTGTATGATATTTTGATTCTTCTACTCTATTTAATAATAAAGATCTATCTATTTGAGTTAATGCTCTACCAACTTTAATAGAAATATGAACTCTATGATTAGCTTCCACTTGATATTTAATATCATAGTCTTGTTTGAATATTTTTTGAATTATTATTTCAAGTGGTTTAAGGTTTTCTCTATCAGATAATTCTAAAGCTTCGTAATATTCCTTCGCTTGTTGTTCTTCTTTTGCTTTTCCTTTAATAACTTCATGATTAATATTTTCAACAGTAAAATATGTATAAGATAAATCTTTTAATGGAGTAGATTTTCTTTCTAACATTCCAGACTTATAACAAGAGAATTTATTATATAAAACAGTATCTCTAAAAATTGGAAAACCTATTATTGGAAATATAATTGTTTTATAATGCAACTGTTTTACTTCTTCTGGTGTCATTAAATCTCTACCAATTAGATTAGTTGATCTATCCCCATTATAATTTAATAAAGACATTGATTGTCTTACACTATTAGATTCTATTGTTTTCTTGCCCAATCTTTTAGAAATAGCTTCTGCTGTATCTTGTGTATTTGTTTTTAAATAAATAAGACCACAATTATCAAGAATAATTTGTGCAACTTCTTTCCCATATACATTATCAAGCTGAGAAAACGATTGAATAAAGAAATGAAAATGCATCCCTCTTGATCTAGCTACAGAAACAATTGCTTCAATATCTGCTAAAGGTGGACAGTTTGCAAATTCATCTAATATAAAATCAATTTCATATGGGAGTTTTTTCTTTTCTGTACTATTTGCAAGTTTTACTAAATCTCTATATAATAAACCAACTATAATAGTAACTAAAGTAAAATATGTTTTATCTTCATCTGGAACTATAACATATAAGGCTGTTGGTTCTTTCCCCAAAACATTAAATTCGAAATCACTTGAACATGTAACATTAGCTACATTAATATCATCAAACAAATTCATTTTTTCACCAAATACTGCTGTGATAGATTTATATGTATTATCACTTGCACTTAAAATACTTACTAAAGCATCTTTAGATTTACTTCCATATT